>Ga0207891_1000987_pt1 | contig 15018 bp, 15 predicted proteins | sample LinPmetageLP50_FD_184061 | JGI IMG/M metagenome (GOLD analysis project Ga0207891, IMG submission 184061) | Marine viral communities from the Pacific Ocean - LP-50 (SPAdes) | ecosystem: Environmental > Aquatic > Marine > Oceanic | place: Pacific Ocean | collected 2011-08-27 | reverse complement strand
CCCAGTATAATGAATAGATAGGAAAGAAAATATTTTAAGAATGAAAACAATTAAATTAAATAACGGTATTGAGATGCCAATCTTAGGTTTTGGGGTATTTCAGGTTCCGGATTACAAGGAATGTAAACAAAGTGTGTTGATGGCTCTCAAATCAGGTTATCGCTTGATTGATACCGCGGCTGCGTATCAGAATGAAGAGGCCGTAGGAGATGCTATAAAAGAAAGCGGAATTCCCAGGCAAGAAATATTCCTGACCACAAAACTCTGGATAGATCATAACGGTTATGAGGCTACAAAGAAGGCGATTGATACCTCGCTGAATAATTTAAAAGTCGATTACCTAGACCTTTATCTCATTCATCAACCCTACGGTGATGTACACGGATCGTGGAGGGCAATGGAAGAGTATTATAAAAATGGAAAAATAAAAGCTATTGGGGTTAGTAATTTTCAACCTGATCGGGTAATGGATATCATAGTTAACCATACTGTTAAACCTGCAGTTAATCAGATTGAAACTCATGTTTTTCATCAGCGTGAAGAGGATCATGCATTTATGAAAGAAAATGGAATAATGCACGAATCCTGGGCACCATTTGCAGAAGGGAAAAAGGATTTCTTTTCTAATAAAATCCTGACAGATATTGGTGAAAATTATGGTAAATCTGTAGCGCAGGTTGCTTTGAGGTGGATGATCCAGCGCGATGTGGTAGTTATTCCAAAATCAGTTAATGAAAATAGGATTAAAGAAAATTTTAATGTTTTTGATTTTGAATTATCCCAGGGGGATATGAATGCAATTAAATCTCTGGATACAAAGGAAACCCTGTTTTTTAGCCATAGAGACCCGGAAACGATTAAATGGTTTGCGAGTATGATTAATTAATTTCAAAAATATTTTAAGGTCGCTCAGGTAGAATATATTATTTTTAGTTAAACGCCTAATATTAAAAACCATGATAACACTAACTGTCAATAACAAACAAGTAGATTTAGATATTGATCCAAACACGCCATTGCTTTGGGTTCTGCGTGACCATCTCGATCTGGTAGGAACAAAATACGGTTGTGGGGTAGCCCAGTGTGGAGCTTGTGTAGTTCATCTTGAGGGCGAAGCAGTTCGGTCTTGCGTGACCAGGTTGAAAAGAGCTGAAAATAAAAAAGTTGTCACCATTGAAGGCTTGTCAGAAAATAACGACCATCCAATTCAGCAGGCTTATACGGAGATCGATGTGCCACAATGTGGTTATTGCCATAGTGGCCAAATTATGTCGGCCGCTGTACTCTTACGTGAAAATCCAGATCCTACCGATGAAGATATAGATATTTCAATGTCGGGTAATATTTGTCGCTGCGGGACGTATTCCAGGGTACGGAAAGCCATACACCGGGCAGCGGAAATCAATAAGGGTGAAATCTAAGAAAACCGGAATTTATATTCCCAAAAATCATATTTTATGAAGAGCAGGAAGCAATTGTCAGCATATTTAACCGATTGGAGAATGTTATGCTCCATACTAATATTAGGTGTATTGACCGCCTGTATAACCAGGAAGGAAACTAATAAAGGAGAATATGTTCAGATACCTGTAGAACAGCAGGATAGTGTTGCTTCTAAGGAGGCTTTTGAAAAAGTATATGCAGTTTTAAAACACCCAAGGTGTTTAAATTGTCATCCTGCAGGAGATATTCCCTTACAGGGAGAAGACAGTCATGTGCATTCAATGAAACCCAGGAGGGGAAAGGATGGAAAAGGCCTATATGCAATGAAATGTGCGAATTGCCATCAAAATACCAATACACCGGGTGAAAACTCACCTCCCGGCAATCCTAACTGGCATCTTCCTCCTGCTGATATGAAAATGGTTTTTGAAGGAAGATCTGCACCTCAATTAGCAAAACAACTGGTCGATAGATCGAGAAATGGAAACAAAAATATAGCAGAGCTTATTGAACATGCCAATGATACGCTGGTTAAAGCCGGTTGGAATCCCGGGGAAGGTTTGTCATTACCTCCTTTAAGTCACTCCGAATTTAAAGAGGCCTGGATTACCTGGCTCGAAAATGGCGCTTATGCACCGGATTCAGAATAAATTAAAAAGGTCAGATTTTTAGTCTGACCTTTTTAATTTATAACTTCAGTTATACTTCCTCCAGAACGGGATGATTATAAAACCTTTTGTTTTTAGCCCTTGAGAAAGCATTGGTAAATGCCGCGAAAATAGGGGGGAATGGTGGTTCGCCTAATCCGGTCGGGTTTTCTCCATTCTCAACAAAATGAACTTCCATATCTTTCGGTGCTTCGTTAATTCTTATCATCTTGTAATTATGGAAATTACTTTTTTGTGGTATACCGTCTTTAAAAGTCATTTTGCCAAACATGGCATTTCCTAATCCATCGGTAATAGCCCCTTCTACCATATTCTTCGCTGCGTCTTTATTTATAACTATTCCGCAATCTACCGCACTGTAAATTTTATCGAAAACCGGTTGCTCATTTTCTAATTTTAAATCAACGACGTGGGCAACATAAGAGTTGTGACAATAATAAGCGGCCACCCCACGATGGATATTTAATTTTGGAGAAGTATCCCAATTGGATTTTTCCCGAACAAGTTTTAAAACTTCCATATACCGTTTTGCATCATAATCATTATTTTCACCAACAGGGCTATTTATTGCTTTTTCAAAAAGTTCTATCCGAAAATCGATAGGATCTTTTCCTGCTGCAATAGCCACTTCATCCAAAAAGGATTGCTCCGAAGCTCCCATAAAATTCGATCCCGGAGCACGAAATGCGCCAATAGTGATATTGGAATTTAATTCCCAGGATTCTGCAAGGTAGTTTTCTACAGCCCCTGCCGGAAATCTATTTTCATGAATCGGGCCTTCAGGAATACCGCCCCCCTTAATGTGGTAAGCGGTCAGGTTATTATTTTCGTCCAGTGCTGCTCTGAATTTTATATGGTATGCCGGGCGGTAAATTCCATAGGTCATGTCCTCCTCCCTGGTATAAAAGAGTTTTACAGGGCTGTTAATTTTTCTGGAAATAACCGCCGCCTCTATTAGTTCATGGGAATATGCCCTTCTTCCAAAACCTCCCCCCATGCGCGTCATAATTATTTCAATATTCTCTTTATCCATTCCTAATCTTGCTGCAACCGTAGTTTCGGTAAATTGCGGGGCCTGAAGCGGACCTGCTAAAGTTGCTTTTTCCGGGGTGACATCAGCGAAAAAGTTTATGGGCTCCATAGCATTATGAGCTAAAAAAGGAGCTGTATAGGTGCTTTCAATTATTTTACTGGCATTTTTAAAAGCTGATTCCGGGTCTCCATCTTTACGCCTTACACTAGCGGGTTCGTTGGAGCGTTGCTCCATTTTTTGCATATGTTCTTCCGAACTTTCCAGACCGGCAGGTACCGTTTTCTCAGACTTGTTGCCAAAAACATTGGAAGTTTCCGTATAGTCTTCAAAAGGCTCCCACTCCAGTTTTAGTGCTTTTTTGGCTTCCATAACTTCCCAGGTACTATTTCCTACCACGACTACCAACTTATTGAAACTTACGGTATCGAAAATATTCTTTTCATAACCTTCGTTATAGGTGTCAATGGTGAAAACCTCACTGATCCCCGGCATTTTTAACGCCTCAGAATCATCAACGGATTTTAGCTTTAACCCGAAAGCAGGTGGATGGGCTATGGTAGCATATTTCATACCGTCGACTTTATAGTCCATTCCAAATAGTGGCTTGCCACTTAACATAGCGGGCATCTCGACATTCTTTTTGGAGGTGCTTATAATACTAAAGTTTTCTGTTTTCTTTAAATCAACGGTTTCCGGAACTTTTAGTTTTGAAGCTGCGTTTGCCATTTTCCCATAAGTAGCACTTTTTCCACTACTATGTTTTAAAATCCCTTCCTCGGTGGTAATTTCTTCAGCAGATACGTTCCAGGACTCTGCGGCAGCCTCCACTAGCATTCTTCTGGCAGTTGCTCCGGCCATTCTTAAAGCATTCCAGCCTTGTCTTACCGATTGGCTTCCGCCAGCGAACTGCCGGGTAAAGAGATCAGTGTTATAAGGAGCTTGCTCCACAACTACATTAGCCCAACCGACATCCAATTCGTCTGCTACGATCATCGGTAAAGAAGTTTTTACATTCTGACCGAATTCCGGGTTTGGTGCCAAAATAGTTACTGTTCCATTGCTGGCAATTTTTAAATAGGCATTTAAATTATACCATTCTTCTGGAATATCTTCAGGGAGTATTTCTCCCGATTTTGAATATAAAAGCCAATTGAATCCCAGCATCAGACCACCGCCGGCCAGAGAGGTTGTTTTTAGGAATGAACGCCTGTTCATTGAAGTTTTTCGTTTCGACATAACTTTTTAAATATTAATCTATATTTCCAAACAAGTTTTCCATCTTTCTAGACTTGATTTTAGCAAGCGTTAAATGGGGAAAATATTCATCTCAACAAGAAATATATTACCTGATAAGGTATCAGGATTTTAATTTTATACAATTTAAGAAATTTAATAAGCTGTTTCTGAAAAAAGCTGCGTTTAGTGTTATAAACCGTAAAATTGGTAAGTAATTCAGTAATTCGGGTTAATTGCTTCATCCTATAATTAACCAACTTTGTAATATTCAAATCTTTTTAATACCCAGGAACGAACGGGAAGAATTTTCTATTTGTCGATTTTAACAAGCTAAAAAGATTATTTTTTATAATTTAAGGGATCTTCAACTAAATATAGATAATTATGGCGCAGTACGATGTAAATATTAACGGTAAGAAACATTCGGTAGATGTAGACCCGGAAACTCCATTACTTTGGGTGCTGCGGGATAATTTAAAATTGGTTGGCACAAAATATGGCTGCGGAATTGCACAGTGTGGCGCATGTACCGTACACTTTAATGGGTCTGCTGTACGATCCTGCCAGGTTCCAATTTCTGCTGCCCAAGATAATGAAATAACCACCATAGAAGGTCTCTCCGAAAACGGCGATCATCCTGTTCAAAAGGCCTGGTTGGAGCACGATGTCCCGCAATGCGGGTATTGCCAGGCGGGGCAGATTATGGCAGCCACGGCACTTTTAAAGAATAATCCCAGTCCCAGTGATGCAGAAATAGAAGATGTAATGAACGGGAATATTTGCCGCTGCGGAACGTATAACCGAATAAAAGCTGCTATCAAATCAGCGTCCCAAACCGTATAATTAAAACCTGAAAAAATGAAAAAAGTGAAAACAGGAATGGGCAGAAGATCATTCATCAAGAATGTATCGCTTGCCGGAGGTGGATTATTAATCGGTTTTAATTGGTTGGCCTGTAAGCGTGCGGCTGAAGAAAACGGGGAGGAAGTAGCTATGCAAATGCCCGATGAGTGGTTTGAACTCAATGGATATTTGAAAATAGGGGATAATGGTATTGTAACGATCTACTCTCCCAATCCGGAGATAGGACAAAACGTGAAAACAGCGATGCCTATGATTGTGGCCGAGGAGCTGGACGTAGATTGGAACAATGTCATTGTAGAACAGGCACCACTTAACCTTGATGTTTTTACTCGTCAACTTGCCGGTGGTAGCCAATCTATTCGCCAGGGGTGGGAGCCGCTAAGAATGGCAGGGGCCACCGCCAAACAAATGTTGCTGAGTGCTGCCGCCAGGGAGTGGGAGGTACCTGTTTCTGAACTTTCTGTGGACAAGGGAATTATTAGTCATAAAGCTAGCGATAGGTCTATAGGTTATGGTGAAATCGCTAAGGCGGCCACAAAGATTGAAGTACCTGATGAAATTGAACTAAAAGATAATAGTGACTTTAAAATTATCGGTACTTCCCAAAAAAATGTAGATGCTAAAAAAATAGTAACAGGAAAACCCTTATACGGGTTGGATATTTATGAAGATGATATGCTTATTGCAATGATAGTCCAACCTCCGGCCTTTGGGATGGAGTTTAAATCTATGGATGCAGCTAAAGCAAAAGAAATGCCCGGAATAAAAGACATTTTTACCATAGATACATATCCGGAAGATATGGAGCGGGAATGGAGTGATGTGGCTGCATTTTCTAAATTGGTAGTAGTTGTTGGAGAATCAACCTGGCAGGTCATGCAGGCTAAAAAGGCCTTAAATGTGGAATGGGATTTAAAACCTGATTTAACCCATCAAGTGCAAATTCTCGAAAAGTCTCCGGGTATGGAAGATACAGGTGGCCTGGAAAATTCCGACATGCATACAGCCCTAATGAGCGATGCCGGGCCCGCGAAATCAGAAGTAGTTCGAAAAGATGGCGATCCCGAATCCGCCTTTAGCAATGCAGCAAGGGTTATTGAGCGTTCGTATTCCTGCCCGTTCCTTGCGCACAACTGTATGGAACCGATGAACTTTTATGCCAATGTGACCGATGAAAAGGCAGATTTATTGGGGCCTATTCAAACTCCTGAATTTGCTGAAAAAAGTATAAATAAACGATTAGGATTTGAGCTCGATATGATCGATGTTCAAATGACCCGAATGGGTGGGGGTTTTGGCCGCCGACTGTATGGAAATTTCCTTGTGGAAGCCGCTGTAATTTCACAAAAAATGAAGAGGCCGATAAAATTAGTATATACCCGGGAAGACGATATGACCAACGGGGTTTATCGTCCGGCTTACAGGGTGACTTACCGTGCTGCACTTGATGCGAATAATAATATTACCGCATTTCACGTAAATGCCGGGGGGATTACCGAAAGCCCCCTTTTTGCGAATCGTTTTCCGGCAGGAGCAATTGATAATTACCTTGCCGAGAGTTGGACGATAGATTCGAGTATTTCCACAGGAGCGTTCAGGGCACCGCGTTCTAATTTTATTGCCGGGGCAGAACAATCTTTTTTAGATGAACTTGCTGAAGAAGTTGGAAAAGATCCGATCCAGTTCCGCTTGGATATGCTAAAGCGGGCGAAAAATAATCCTGTAGGCGAAGAGAATGATTATGATCCCGCGCGATATGCCGGGGTTCTGGAACTTGTCAGGGATAAAGCCGGTTGGAATAATGGTAATTCTACTTCAAGTAAAGGAGTAGCTGCCTATTATTGCCATAATTCCTACGTCGCACAAATATTAGAAATGGATCTAAAGGATAACGTGCCGGTCATCGATAGAGTAACCTGCGCCGTAGACTGTGGTATTGTGGTAAATCCCGATGCCGCCAAAAATATGGTGGAAGGTGGGACTATCGATGGGATTGGACATGCTTTATACAGTGAGTTGTCATTTAAAGATGGTGGCGTTCAACAAAACAATTTTGATTCCTACCGTCTAATTCGGCATCGTGAAGCTCCAAAAAAGATTGATGTACATTTTGTAGAAAACGGAATTGATCCCACAGGACTGGGAGAGCCGCCTTTCCCACCGGTGCAGGGAGCATTAGCCAATGCCCTTTATAAAGCAACAGGAAAAAGAATTTACAAGCAACCCTTTCTACCGGAAATTAATGCGGAAAGCAGGGAATTAAAAACTTAATTGCAGCTGGCTGCCAATGAAAAAATTTAAGTTTAAATATTGGGTAGAAAATGAAGGTGAAAAATTCTATGGACCTGGACCCAATGAATTGGTAAAAAGGATTCACAAAGAAGGATCCCTTTCCAAGGCAGCCGCGCAAATGAATATGTCCTATAAAAAAGCCTGGGATTTGGTCCAGCGATTAAATAAGTATTCTGCCGAGCCCTTAGTGTTTTTAAAGAAAGGAGGATCCCATGGTGGTGGCGCGGAAATAACCCCCTATGCCTTAAAGGTTATTCGGGAATATGAGAAATTGGAACAGAAGTTAAGTGAGCTTCTAGAGCAGGAAAATAATTTGCTAAAAATTATAAAATAACAGAAAATAGGGGGTTTCAGTGAAATTTCCTTTATTTTAAAAACCGATATATACAGCAATATATAACGATGAAGTCAAAAGATAAGCCTATATACCTCGATTACAACGCAAGTACTCCGGTAGCCCAGGGAGTCGTCGAGACAATGCTGCCGTATTTTACTGAAAAGTTTGGTAATGCCGGTAGTGACCATGTCTTTGGATGGGATAGCCGCGAAGCAGTGGAACTTGCCAGGGAACAAATAAGCGGATTGTTGAACTGTAAACCCACGGGACTAACCTTTACTTCAGGGGCTACCGAAGCTGCCAATCTTGCCCTTTTCGGGTTTTGCGAGAAAAATAAGGTAAAAGGGAAGCATATTATTACCTGTGAAACCGATCATAAAGCGGTGCTGGATCCTATGCAGGCTTTAGAGAAAAAGGGTTTTGAGGTGACTTATCTTAAGGTGGATCCAGATGGGATTATTGATTTGAAAGATCTGGAAGATGCTATTTCACCTGAAACAATATTGGTTTGTCTAATGTTGGCAAATAATGAAACCGGACTCATCCATCCTATGGCTGAGATTGAAAAAATTACGCATTCAAAAGGGGTGAAATTAATGAGCGACATCACCCAGGCGGTAGGTAAGATGCCGGTGGATTTGGAAGAATTGAATTTAGACATGGCCATTTTCTCATCGCATAAGATTTATGGGCCTAAAGGTATCGGAGCGTTGTATCTAAATAAAAAGAATAAGGTAGCCATTGATCCTTATGTTTATGGGGGCGGACAGGAAAAAGGATTGCGGCCTGGAACTTTAAATGTTCCCGGAATTGTAGGCTTTGGAAAAGCTGCTGAAATAGCAACTTCCAAAATGGCAGTGGAACCAGAAAGAATAATGAAATTAAAGAATAAATTAGAAAAAGCCCTGGGAAAAATAGATGGAGCCATTATCAATTGTAAGCATGCTAACCGGCTTCCTAATACCACCAATATCTCTTTTAAAGATATCACCGGAAATATATTGCTAAGAAAATTAAAGCATTTAGCTGTTTCACGTGGTTCGGCATGTACTTCCAATCTTGTCAAGCCTTCTCATGTTCTAATGGCTATGGGCTTAAGCGATGAATTGGCTTTATCCTCCATAAGGATTAGCCTAGGAAGGGAAACAAGTGATCAGGATATTGAATTTGCTGTTAATGAGATCGAGAAAGCGGTAAATAGTTTAAAAACTGCGGCTGTATGAGAGAACTGGATGTCATAATTTCAAAATATGATTTTCTTAAAGAAAATGCTGTGGAATGTGTTCTGGCTACCGTGGTTCACGTACAGGGGTCCTCTTACCGGAAGGCTGGTGCCAGGATGCTGGTTGATGAATATGGAAATATCACAGGGGCAATTAGTGGCGGCTGCCTGGAGGGCGATGCCTTGCGCAAAGCGCTTCACGCCCTGCACAGGCAAAAAAATAAATTGATAACGTATGACACCAGTGATGAAGACGATGCTATTATCGGTGCACAACTGGGATGTAACGGTGTTATTCAGGTGTTATTTGAACCCATTGATTATTTGGATGATTTAAACCCGTGCGAACTCTTGAAAAAAGTTGCCAGACAAAATAGTCCTCTGGCAATTGTGGTGCAATTTAACCTGAACAAACAAAAAGAACAGACCGGAACAAAATTGGTGATTACCGAGGATTTAAAAGCTTTTGGACAAAAACCGGAAAAGCAATTATTTAATTATATTGAAGAACAAGCCCGGCTGAGCTTAAAGAATAATTATCCCCATTTTGCTGAATTTACAACAGAAGAAGAATCCAACCATATTTTTATTCAGAATTATCAGCCTCCTGTTAAATTAATTATTGTTGGCGCCGGAAATGATGCTCAAATTCTTGCACAACAAGCTGATTTATTGGGATGGGATGTAATAGTGACCGATGGAAGGCCAACCCACGCAAATAAAGACCGGTTTACCTCTTCCTGCCAGGTGATCGTTTCTAAACCGGAAGAAACCTTGAAAAATATTGAAATAGACCATCGTAGCTGCTTTGTACTGATGAGCCATAATTACAATTATGATTTGGCGGTTTTAAAGATGCTTATTAAGGAAAAACTTATCCCCTACGTTGGAATCCTGGGACCATTAAAAAAATACCAGCGAATGCTCAATGATTTAGAAGAAGAAAATTTTGATTTGGTAGACGAAAATTTGAAGAAAATATATGCACCGGTAGGATTGGAAATAGGTGCCGAAACCCCTGCAGAAATAGGACTTTCTATTCTGTCTGAAATTCAAATGGTTTTAACCGGTAAAAGTGCTATGCCGTTACGAGAGAAAGAGACGCCCATTCACAATAAAAAGCTTAATCATTTTACAAAGGTTGCGATATGATAGGAAAGACAAAAATCGGAGTTATTGTTTTGGCAGCGGGGGCTTCTAGAAGGCTTGGTTTTCCAAAACAACTGGTGGAATTTAAAGGCAAACCTTTGCTACAGCATAGTATGGATGTCGCCGAACAACTTGAATTCGATTGCAGGATGCTAATGTTGGGTTCAAATGCAGAAAAGATTAAAAAGGAACTGGACATTGGGAACTTTACTATTATCATTAATGAAAAGTGGGAACTTGGTATGGGCACTAGTATAAGCAAAGGGGTTTCCGCTGCGCTAAAGGCTAAAAGTGATTTGGAACATATTTTAATATTACTTTCAGATCAACCTTTTATTACCAAAGAAAAAATTCAGGAATTAATTCGGCAACAGATAGAAAATAAAAAGCCTGCGACATTTTCAGAATATGCCGGGGAGGTCGGGGTGCCTGCTATTTTTTCAAAGGAAACTTTTTCGGATTTAATGATGCTAAAAAAAGACCAGGGCGCTAAAAAACTAATATTAGACGAGAAAATAAGCTTTGAAACCCTAAAATTTGAAGGAGGAAATTTTGACGTGGATACCGCTGAAGATGTGGAACAATTAAAACAGATGGAATGAAGATAAATATTAAATATTTCGGAATGATTGCCGAAACCACGGGCAAAAATGAAGAAGCCCTAGAAGTGAATGAAGGAATTTCTGCCAGAGAGTTGAAAGCCCGCCAAATAAAAACTTACCAGATTGCCGATCCTGAATCTGTACAACTTGCGGTGAACCAAAATTTAAATACTGAAGTTGAACTAAAAGAAGGCGATGAGGTTGCATTTTTACCGCCCTTCGCAGGAGGATGATGAGATACGATAGACAAATAAAGTTGGATGAGGTTGGTTTTTCTGGACAGGAGAAACTAAAGAATTCTAGCGTTTTAATTGTAGGGATTGGTGGACTGGGCTGTCCCGCAGCCCAATATCTTGTCGGCGGTGGTGTTGGTCGAATTGGTCTTATGGACCACGACCGGGTTTCGCTTTCCAATCTTCACAGACAGGTATTGTTTGATGAAATCGATGTTGGTAAATCCAAAGCTGCTGTGGCCAAAGAAAAACTTCAAAAACTTAATTCCGAAGTTGAAATTGAAGTTTACCAGGAAGCTTTGACTATTGTTAATGCAGAAACACTTTTTCAGCAATATGATATTATTATAGACGGGACCGATAATTTTGAAACGAAATACCTGATCAATGATGCCTGTATTTTAACGGAAAAACCCTGGATCTACGCTTCAATTTATAAACATGAGGGGCAACTTTCAGTTTTTAATTATAAAAACGGGCCTTCCTATCGCTGTCTTTTTCCAAAAACTACACAGCAAAATGTAAGCTGTGAAGCTACGGGCGTTTTGGGAGTTACCCCCGGAACCCTGGGAATGCTCCAGGCTACCGAGGTTCTTAAAATCATTCTTGAAACCGGAAATGTGCTTTCAGGAAAATTAAAACTGATAAATATCCTTTCAGGAACCGAGCAGGTAATGAATATTCAGCAACGACCGGAAGAGATCGAAAAGATTAAAAAAAACGGGATTATTCCTGTAAAGATCGTATGTGAGCTTAAAAATAATTCAAAAACCTTCCTTGATATTCGTGAGGTTTTTGAACAGCCAAAAGTAGCTTCAGAAAATATAATTCAAATCCCACTAAGCACTATTGATGAGCATATTTGGGAAATTCCCAGGGAAGAAGAAGTACTGGTTTTTTGCCAGTCGGGCAAACGTAGTAAAAAACTTGTGGATTTGCTGAAAGCTGAATACGGCTTTGAAAATTTGAAAAATGTTGAAGGAGGTATAAAAACTATAATTGATGGATAAGAAAAAACCGAAAAAAGTATTTATGCAGGGCGCGATTCCGCCGGAAAAGATTGCTAAATCAATCGCAAACCACCAATCAAAAACTAATATCGGGGCGCATAGCATTTTCCTGGGACAGGTTCGTGCCGATGAAATTGAGGGTAAAACCGTAAGCGCAATAGATTATTCGGCTTATGAGGAAATGGCTGAGCAGGTATTTCACGAAATAAGGGAGGATGCATTTTCAAAATTCGATATTACCTGCGCCCATATTTACCATAGCCTTGGCGAAGTACAAACCGGGGAATTATGCCTGTTTGTATTCACTTCATCAGCACATAGAAAAATTGCTATAGAGGCCTGCAATTATTTTGTCGAAGAAATAAAGGCAAAAGTGCCAATTTTCGGAAAAGAGATTTTCGAAGATCAAACCCATCAATGGAAAGTGAATAAATAAATGGTTGATATTACTCATAAAATAACGACACTTAGGGAAGCTGCTGCAATAGCGGTGGTGCGAACTTCCAGTGAAGAGACAATTAAAAGGCTCAGGGAAAATACAGTTCCTAAAGGGAATGTGTTTGAAATGGCAAAAGCCGCGGGTTTACTGGGTGTGAAAAAGACCCCTGAACTATTACCGGATTGCCATCCGCTACCTATTGAATATACTGGAATTGATTATGAAATTAACGGACTGGAAATTCAAATTTCAGTGACGGTTAAAACGATCTATAAAACCGGGGTGGAAGTGGAAGCGATGCACGGGGCAAGTATTGTGGCGCTAACTATCTACGATATGTTGAAGCCCATTGATAAGCAGGTGGAGATTGGAACCATAAAACTTCAGCAGAAAAAAGGAGGAAAATCTTCATTTAAAGTGAATTCCGAAGGACTTACGGCTACTGTGGTGGTTTGTTCCGATACTATTTCAGCGGGAAAAGGAGAAGATAAAGCAGGAAAGACCATTGCTACAAAATTGGAGGATTTGGGGATAACTTCTGAGATTCTCATTATTCCTGATGAAGCCCAGCAGATTGAATCGGCTTTACAGCATGCTAAATCAGACCTGGTGATATTCACGGGAGGAACCGGAGTTGGGCCACGGGATGTAACACCGGAAACCATAGGGCCGCTATTGGATATCAGGCTAAAAGGCGTGGAAGAACAAATGAGAAATTACGGGCAACAGCGAATGCCTTATGCGATGCTGTCCAGATCTATAGCAGGAATAAAAGATGGAAAACTGGTTCTGGCCCTGCCTGGGTCAACCAAAGGAGCGAAAGAGTGCATAGATGCGATATTTCCGCACATATTGCACGTTTATAAAGTGATAGAAGGAAAAAGACATGACTGAAGCGAAAAAACAAATAGTAGACAATTTTGGAAGACCACATACTTACCTTAGGATTTCCCTTACAGACAGGTGTAATTTAAGGTGTTTCTACTGTATGCCTGAGGATGGGGTTGAACTTATCGAGAAACCGAATATAATGAGCCTGGAAGAAATTATAGAGTTATCCAGGACATTTCGGGATCTTGGTGTAGATACGATTCGGTTAACCGGTGGTGAACCTTTAGTTCGAAAGAATTTTGGTTACCTCGTTGAGGAACTGGCAAAACTTGGGGTAACCTTAAAGATCACTACCAATGGGATTACTTTGGATAAATACCTGGAGCTATTTCAAAAAATAGGACTTCGAAAAATTAATTTAAGTCTGGATACCCTGGATAAGGCCAAATCGGTATTTATCACTAAGCGTGATTATTTTGAGCGCATTATGAGGAACCTGGAAAAAGCCCTGGAGATGGATATGGAGGTTAAACTCAACATTGTTTTAATCAAAGGGGTAAACGACAACGAGATCAATGATTTTATTGCGCTTACCAAGCATAAGAACTTAACCGTTAAGTTTATTGAATTTATGCCATTTAAGGGCAATAAATGGGACTGGAGCAAAGGGGTAGGAAAACAAGAAATTCTCGATACGATTTTTAAGGAGTTTGGAACTATTCAGGAACTAAAGAATCCGCGACATAGTACTTCTTCCAATTTTAAAGTGGATGGTCATACCGGAAGTTTTGCCATTGTAAGTACTATTACGAGTCCGTTCTGCGAAGATTGTAACAGGATTCGAGTTACCGCCGATGGAAAAATGATGAATTGCCTTTTTGCCAGTTCTTATACCGATTTGCTTACACCAATGCGAAACGGGGAACCAATGAATGATATAATAATGAACGCCATAAAAACCAAGAAGTTTTCCCGGGATGGGATGGATGTAAAGATGGACGCCGATCATTATGAGAAAAACAGGTCGATGATTTCAATAGGAGGCTAATGGTACAAATAGAAGAAGCTTTAAAAATTATTCGGGATCAACAAGTTCAAGTTAAAAGTGAAATAAGAGCGTTGAGTGATTGCCTTGGGTATTCACTTTCTAAAGAAATCTCAGCCCCTTTTGATATGCCTACCTTTGACAATTCGGCTATGGATGGTTATGCCCTCTGTGGGATTTCACGAGAATTTAAAATTATAGGGGAAGTCGCAGCAGGGGATGAAAGCCGAATCAGGTTAAGGGAAGGAGAGGCGGCACGAATTTTTACCGGGGCAAAAGTTCCCGAAAATAGCAGTGTGGTTATAATGCAGGAGAAAACAACAGTTTCCGGCAATAAGCTTTTTCTTGAACAGCCTCCAAAGCAGGGGCAGAGTATCAGAAAAAAAGGTGAAGAGCTGAAGAAAGGGGAGGTGGTTTTTGAAAAAGGATACACGATCACCCCGGCAGGAATCGGGATGATAGGTAGTTTAGGAATTGCTATGGTTGAAGTGTTTAAAAAGCCAGTCATTCATTTGATTACTACCGGAAACGAACTGGTTAAACCCGGAGCACTAAAAAAAGAAGGGCAAATTTATGAATCCAACAGTTATGCATTGCGTTCAGCCTGTGAAGAT
>Ga0207891_1000982_pt1 | contig 15065 bp, 14 predicted proteins | sample LinPmetageLP50_FD_184061 | JGI IMG/M metagenome (GOLD analysis project Ga0207891, IMG submission 184061) | Marine viral communities from the Pacific Ocean - LP-50 (SPAdes) | ecosystem: Environmental > Aquatic > Marine > Oceanic | place: Pacific Ocean | collected 2011-08-27 | reverse complement strand
CTTTTCGCGAAGCATCTAAGCCAAAAACATTTAGGCTAAAGTCTGTTTTATCAGAAAAACTGTGCTCAAATTTTAACGCATAAAGATTCCAATTTACGTCAAACCAATTTCTTTCCCTATTGCTATAATCAGGGTTTTCATAAAACTGTGCATCGGTAAGACCACCGGGTTGCTGAGCCAGGTAATCTAGATAAGTATATTCAAAACTAAGCTTGGTTCTATCGTTAAAATCCCAGGCTAGATGAGAAAAGAAGTTATTAGAATCATATTCTGAATTTGGCCTAAATCCTTCTCCCGATTTATAATTATAATAGGTATAGTAGCTGAATTTCCCAATAGTACCGGCCAAACTATTAAAACTGGTAAAAAGATTATAGGAACCAACCGATTGTCTGGAAACCAACTCCAGTTTCTTATCCTGAGGAGGTTCTTTAAATTTAAAATTAATGAGTCCGCCAAACTGTGTTCCATATTGCAGCGACGCCGCACCACGAACCACCTGGATTTCTCTCAGTGCTTCCGGTGGTGGTGTATAATAACTTTCCGGATATCCAAGTACATCAGCAGAGATATCATAACCGTTCTGGCGGGTATTAAAATTCTGGGTTCTGTTAGGATCAAGACCACGACCACCAATATTCAATTGAAGCCCTGCATCACCATTATCGTATATATTTAAACCAACCACCTGGCTGTAAATCTCCCTGGCATTATTTGCAGCAAGATTTCCGGAAACTTTATCCATTACTACTACCTCACTTTTTTTCCCGGCATAGATCGCAGTTCCCTCTACTTTTCTAAGTTTCCTTAAAGCGAAAAGCTGCTCCCTCCTATTGGTGATCATCACTTCGCTTAAACTTTCAGCTAAAGGCGAAAGGCTAAATTCCATTTCAAGATCTCCATTTATAGTTATTTGCTTTTCCAGGATGGCATATTCGTAACTAAAAACAGCAAATTCATAAGTGCCTGAGCTAATATCTGTAAATTCAAAATCACCATTTTCATTGGCTACAGTTACTTCAGATTCCGTTTTATTCCAAACTTCAGCATTGGGAATGGGCTCCCCGGTTTCTGCGGAAATCACCTTTCCGCTAAACGTATGCTGGGCGTAAACGAACGATCCCAAAAAGAATAATATACTAAAGACCTTTAATCTCATCTTCAAATGGTAAAATGAATATTTTATGTTTAAAAGAGTCCGCGAAATTAAGCAAATTAACTTCCGGGTCTATATAAGGAGTGCTCTTTCTTCCGTTGAGAGCCACATAACTGTCTACATAGATTTCTATATTTTCGTGACCGTCCTTTTCAAAATGATCGGCTAAAAAATGAGCATATTGAAGAATGAAATCCGGCTGAAACGACATTTGTTTTTCTTGAAAAGGAGTAAGGAAATCTGAATTATCTACATAAAATCGATTTCCGGTATCTGAATTTACCACTTTGAACTGGGCGTAGCCGGCTTTTTCCATAAGCATTACCCTCCAGGAAAATCTAAAACCTTCTTCAGTCCAGAATAATTCTCCCGGATATAATAAATACCTCCACGGAAATAAAAGCTGAATAATAAAAAAGACTGAAAGCACTCCAATACTAACTTTTTTCTTTATTCCTGAAAATTGATAGATTTTTAAATTATCAAATCTTTGCTTTGATATGCTGAACCATTTCGATATAAAATTCAATATTTTATGGTGAACCTGCGGACTAAAAAAGATCAATGCGCTAACGATCATAATAAATGGAAACATTCCTATTGGGAAAAGCACACGTGTTAGCACATGGAAAACAATCACCATTAAAAAAGCAACAAAGCGGGTTCTTTTCCAAAGCAAAAGAAAAGGGATAAAGAGATCATAGAGCATACCGCTCCAGCTAAATGCATAATGCACCCATTCCTGCTGCATTAGATCTCCCAGCAAAGGAAGATCGTATTTAGATGGCAGCCATATTTTTAAAGGCATAGCCCTAAAAAGCCAATCTGAATTAATTTTTGCAAGTCCTGCATAGAAATACACAATTCCCAGCAACAGTTTTATTGCATCTATACACCATTGCGGTATCTTTTGAAAAGCCCTGGCGGGATTTCGCCAGGCATCAATAGAAAAATAGGCATTTGCCGGTAAGAAAATCATCAGAAAACTGAGAATACTGATGAAGTAGTAATGATTTAGATAAGTGGTTTTATCCATCAGCTCGATATAGGTGAAACTGAGGAAAAAAAGGATAATTGCGAGGCGGTACTTATAACCTGCAGCCACCATTAGTGCAGCAATACCACAAAGTATAAAAAGCAAATAAGTGAAATCCCCAAGGGGTTTCACCCATTCAAATCCATAATAAGAAAAGAAGAATTTTGGGGCGATATATAATTTTTCGATCCAGCCATTTAGCCAGAATCGAACTATACTGGCAAACATCATAATACCAAAAAACAAACGAAAAACCGCCAAAGGGGCGGCTTCCGTAGTCTTTTTTAGATATTTGCTCAGAGAAAGTTGCATCAACTATTTAATCTCCGTCAGAATCTACATAATCTACGCTAATAGAAAGTGCCTGCATCATATCTACTTTCAGAAGAACCACTTCTTTTTGAAGTTCATCAAAAGCAGCTAACATCTTAGAATTATCTGATTCTACTTGCGATTTCAGATTGCTATCCAATTCTGAACTTTGAGCTCTTATTGCTGAAAATTGATCAGCTATAGAAGCAGTTATACTTTCTGAATTTGTCCCGTCTTCCAGATATTTTAAATACTGATAGTAACTGGGACCATTTTCGCCTCCATTAATTTTAACGCCGTAATAGAAATCTTCAAAACTATCTAAAGCTTGTAAATACAGGTTTTTTGAAATATCACCGGCATAAAGAGCTTCTACATTTGTCGGGGAAGGAGAACCGGTGAAAGCACCGGCAGGATAACCAATTTTTCCAGATCTAAGGATCTTCTCAAAATACATTACATAATCATTGGTAAACCGGTCTACAGAACCTGTACTTGAAGAGCTCGTATTATTTACAAAAGTATTTCTATAATCACCTTCCCAGGAAGATGTAACTTCAGTAGTTAAAGCATTTATCCTTTCGGCAACTGCTATGATATAATTAATATACTCTGGATTTGCATTGAAAACTTCCATGGTTTCTTCTGTTGATCCGTATGAATACAGTAAATAATCTAAAGCCGGAAATCCTTGTTCTGCAAAATTTGATGGCAGCTCAAGATTATAACTTCCAGAAGCTATTTTAGATTCAATATTTTCCGTTTTTGTAGGATAGGTATTAAGGAAGCTGCGATAATTCAATTCCTCAGCTTTTCCTATCTGGAACATTTCAACGGTTTGAAATTCCTGATAAGCTGCTTTGTATTGCGCTCTAAGAACATTTAGCTCGGTAGCTCCGGGGTTTTCAGCAAAAGCTTTTGCAATATCTTCCAACTTCTGACTTTCTTCCTGGAAAGCTACAAAAGAAGGCACAATAATATTATCTGCCCAATTTGCCAGCATTTCACCTCTGTCAAAATTGTCGCCGCCATTAGAATCACCTCCATTATCACCATCATCTTCTGTACTACAGGCAACAGCAAATAATAAAGTTGCAATCAATAAAAATTTTGAAATCTTAATCATAGCTATATATATTAAAAACCGGAGCAGACAAGGTCTTACTCCGGCTAATTTTTTTAATTAAACATCTGCTACAGTAAAATCAAAAGGAGCAGCAATCTCTTCAGAAATACTGTCCAGGGTTTCTGGAGTTACCTCCCAAAAACCGTTTCCATTCATTAACTGTTCCAAATAATTCTCTACATTTCCAGCAGAAATATATGGTGCGCCAGTCTCTGGGTTATGAGTAAACCTAAGACTATAAATAAAACCGTAACCTTCAGAAAGGGAATGAAATGCAGCTCCATACTCCTCATTTGCCAATTGATTTTTACCGGCCTGCAGATAATATATCGCTCTAACAGCGATAAGCGTTGAAATATTCTCACGAATAATTTCCACTTGTTCATCACGGGTTTGATAATCTCCCGCAACAATTGCAGCTCTACCGGTTTTAAAGGCCTCAAAAGTCTCTTCTGCAATACCTTCAAAATCACTATCACCATCTACGCTACCCATATATTTAAATAACAGTGCGTCATTATTATCGTTTAAAACTGAATTAGGATCTTCAGCCGGGATAGAAGGATCGCCATAAAGATATCCATAAGCTTCATCCCATTTGTGTTCCATGGTAGTATAAGCTTTTCCTTCTTCAACTAAACCAGCATCATTGTTCGCACGATTATCAGCTTCATCCAAAACTGCCTGAGAAAGGTAGTTATTCAATATCTGATCGGCCAACAAGCCACCGATTAAACCTTTTGCAAAAGCCTGGTTCATTTCCAAACCTTTTTCATTTATATATCTAACACTTGCACCCTGAGCGATCTGGCCCGCCATTCCAGCTTCAGCCAACTCATTTCTATTATTTTTTACCGCAGTAAATTGCTCTGTAATATATGATTCGAAATCACTTTTTATTTCTGCACTTTCAACCGTATTTGCTGAGAAATACAATTTAGAAGCAGCTACTTTAGATTTTACACTTTTAGAAGATTCGTTAAGGCTTGCGTTTTCAAAAGGAGCATTTTCATTTGCAAACATATTAAGCAAAAGATCTTCACTTCCATTTTCAAAATCGGTAAACTTAGAGAGAATTTTAGAAGTCATTTGAAGTCTCGTAGTTTGCCCAGAATAGCTTACAGTAGAAGCACCTTCTCTTTCAAAATTGTAGGTTGCAGGAATTTCTAATTCCGTATTTTCTGGTGTAACATCATCATCAGATGAACAAGAGGCAAGCGTAAGCCCACCTAAGATTGCTGAGAAAAACAGCTTTTTCATATTGCTTTATTTAGACTGATTAAAGTTATAGAGCAGCAAATATAAAAACCCATTTTCTTTACGGCAAGTTTATTTAGATTAATTTTAAATAGCTTTTTCTAATAGTCATCAAAATTAAAATAAACACTATTAATGGTAGACGCTGAAAATTTTGGATGCTTCATTGAAAGCCGACTCAAAACTGGTCATTTTAATATTGGAATCTGCCTTTTTGGAGTTAAAGTAAGAAAGCATTTTTTCTGAAGGCATATTACCGGTAAGCTCATCTTTAGCCATTGGGCAACCCCCAAACCCCTGAATTGCACCGTCAAATCTTCTGCAACCGGCCTTGTAAGCCGCATCAATTTTTTCGTGCCATTTTGCGGGCGTGGTATGGAGATGCGCACCAAATTCAATTTCAGGATATTTAGGAATCAAATTTGAAAATAAATACTCAATAATATCCGGGGAAGAAGTTCCAATAGTATCAGATAAAGAAAGAATTTTCACACCCATTCCCGATAATTTTTCGGTCCACTCCCCTACAATTTCCACATCCCAGGGATCGCCATAAGGATTCCCAAACCCCATTGAAAGATAAGCCACCACTTTCTTATTCGAGTTTTCAGCGATCTCAAGGATTTCACTTAAAATCTCAACAGATTCGGCTATGGTTTTATGCGTATTACGCATTTGGAAATTTTCAGAAATGGAAAAAGGATAACCCAAATAATCAATTTCTGGATGTACCGAGGCATCTTGCGCCCCACGGGTATTCGCCACGATAGCAAGCAGTTTGCTTTTTGTAGTAGAAAGATCTAATTTGGATAAAACCTCAGCAGTATCAGCCATTTGCGGAATCGCTTTGGGAGAAACAAAGCTGCCAAAATCTATGGTATCAAATCCGCAACGGAGTAAAGACTGAATATACTGTACTTTTTTTTCCGTAGGAATAAAGGTTTTTATTCCCTGCATCGCGTCTCGCGGACACTCGATAAGCTTGATTTTATCCATATCTCCAAAGATAGTATTTTAAGGAATATTTAAAAACCAATGCAAAATAATTCATTTTATTAAATTGATAGCATTGAAAACAAGGTACTATTAATTTTCCTGTAAGGCTATACGATCAAAATCTTCTAAATGAGTATAAAACTTGCAATCCCAATAAAAACTACAATTTGCAGCCATTTCAATACAATCCCGGAATGCTTATGCCTTTTAAGGTAGTTAGAGATTTTTCCTGCCAATAAGGCTACACTTCCAAAAATAAGAACAGTTAAAAGCATAAAGAACGCACCTAAAATATAGAATTGTATCACGGTATTGCCGTTTGGTTCCCAAAGAAAACCCGGAAAAAAAGCAAGAAAAAATATAGTTACTTTTGGGTTAAGCACATTCATTATAAAACCCTGCTTATAAAGAGAAAATAAGGATTTCTCTTTAATTCCCTCCGCAGAATAGGCGATCTCCGGATCGCTCTTAAAAACTTGCCAGGCAAGATATAGCAGGTAAATTGCACCAAAGAGTTTGATGATAAAAAAAAGCGTATCAGAATTTTTAATTATTGCTGAAACCCCAAATGCGACCAGGTTGGTATGAATTATAATTCCGCTTGCAAGACCAAGAGCGGTAACAAAGCCATGCTTTTTACCATTAGCCATTCCCTGAACCATCACGTAAATAATATCTGGTCCCGGAGAGATAGTTAGGATCGCCGAAGCGGTTAAAAACGGAATAAGTTGCTCTAACAAAATTTAGCGTCTTTCAGATTTCTTTCTCGTCAACACAAAATAAAGTACATAAAACCAGCTAAAAATCCCGTGTATAACCATTAATAAAACCGACCGGTTACGAGTCCAAGAAGTGATTGCGGCTATTACAGTACCAAAGCTAATTCCATTGATGAGAACTGAATGCTGAACTTGAGAGGTAGCATCGGAAAAACTATAAGCATCCAGGCTAATTAAAACCAGGGCTAAAAAAGTAAGGTAGAATTTCTTCATTTATTAATTATTTTCTGCTTAAAATAGCTTGATTTATCTTTTTAATCAATCCCGGGCCTTCATAAATAAATCCGGTATATAATTGCACTAAACTGGCACCTGCATCAAGTTTTTCAAGGGCGTCTTCAGCAGTATGTATTCCCCCAACCCCAATAATTGGAAAAGCCCTATTGCTTTTTTCTGAAAGAAAACGAATTACCTCAGTTGCACGATCCTTCAATGGTTTGCCGCTTAGTCCGCCGGTTTCGTTCTTATTTTCAGATTGCAAACCTTCACGAGAGATTGTTGTGTTCGTAGCAATTACCCCGGCTATCTTTGTCTCCTTTACAATATCTATAATATCCAAAAGTTGAGCCTCGGTAAGATCTGGAGCTATTTTGAGTAGAATAGGTTTCTGCTTTGGTTTTTTAGCATTTAAGTTTTGCAGGGTATTCAACAAATTAGTTAGGGGCTCTTTATCCTGCAACTCACGTAAATTTGGCGTATTCGGGGAACTCACATTCACCACAAAATAGTTTACATAATCGTAAAGCGCCTCAAAACATATTTTATAATCTTCTACCGCATTTTCATTTGGCGTGATTTTGTTTTTCCCAATATTCCCGCCAATAAGTACATTTTTATTCTTTTTTAAACGATTAACAGCTGCTTCTACGCCATCGTTATTAAAACCCATTCGGTTAATAATCGCATTATCTTCTTTTAACCTGAAAAGTCGTTTTTTTTCATTTCCCGGTTGCGGTTTTGGGGTAACTGTTCCTATTTCAATAAAGCCAAATCCAAGATCTGAAAGTTCCTGAAAAAGCTTTGCATCTTTATCAAACCCAGCAGCAAGACCCACCGGATTTTTAAATTTTAAACCGAAAACCTCCCGTTCTAACCGCGGATCATCAACCTGAAATTTCTTTTTTATAATATTTCTGAAAGCTGCAGTTTTGCCAAGCTTTTTTAAAGTCTTAAAAGTGAAGTGATGCACCCATTCCGGATCAAATCGAAATAACAGAGGCCTAATCGAAGATTTGTACATAAAAGTTGGTTTGTGCAAAAATAGAAGGAAATCATAAAAAACCAGCCCTAATTCTTAAAAGGTTTTGAAGCTGAAATTCGAATGTTTAATTTTGAAAATCAAGTACCTTAGTGTTAGCACGTGAGGTATAACTTGGAAAAAAAATAATAATACGAGTACAGCCTCGGAGTCCCGATATTTTTCGGGATTAAATCTCGATTATCGAGTAAACTACTAACCAATGATTAACAAGCAGCGCATCATAGATCGTTTTATCAGTTACATAACTATAGACACCCAAAGCGATCCAGAAAGCCAGACCACTCCCAGTACCGAGAAGCAATGGGTTCTAGCCAGGAAATTAGCAGATGAATTGCAGGAAATGGGGATGACCGAGGTTAGTATAGACGATCACGCTTATGTGATGGCTACCCTGCCGGCAAATGTACCGCACCAGGTACCGGTAATTGGTTTTATTTCTCATTTTGACACTTCTCCCGATTTTAATGCTACCGATATAAAACCACAAATTATTGAGGATTACGACGGAAAGGATATTGTGCTGAACAAAGAGAAAAATATTATTCTCTCTTCTGAATATTTTGATGACCTGAAACAATATAAAGGTCAAACCATAATCACTACAGATGGTACCAGCCTTTTAAGCGCCGATGATAAAGCCGGGATTACCGAAATTATGACCGCGATGCAATATTTGCTGGATAATCCTGAAATTCCTCACGGAAAGATTCGTGTAGGTTTTACTCCAGATGAAGAAATTGGTCGTGGAGCACATAAATTTGATGTAGAAAAATTTGGCGCTGAATGGGCATATACTATGGATGGCAGCCAAATTGGTGAACTTGAATTTGAAAATTTTAATGCCGCCAAAGCTATTGTTAAGGTACACGGAAAGGGCGTGCATCCCGGTTATGCCAAAGATAAAATGGTAAACAGCCAGTACATTGCAGTAGATTTCATCAACTCATTACCAAGGTTAGAGACACCCGAACATACCGAAGACCGACAGGGATTTTTTCATCTAAGCAGCATGAAAGGTGATGTGGAAGAAACGCAGCTGGAATATATAATTAGAGATCACGATCTGGGACATTTTAATGCGAGAAAAGAAATGATGCAGGATCTGGCTTCAGAGATTTGTTCTCAATATGAAAATGACTGTATTTCAGTTGAAATTACCGATCAGTATTTTAATATGCGAGAAAAAATTGAACCGGTAATGCATATTATAGAGATTGCTAAAGAAGCCATGAAAGAAGCAAATGTTGAGCCAATACTAAAACCAATTCGAGGCGGAACCGATGGAGCTCAACTAAGTTATATGGGGCTACCCTGCCCTAATATTTTTGCCGGCGGCCACAATTTCCACGGAAAATACGAATATGTACCGGTAGAAAGCATGCAAAAAGCCACCGAAGTGATCATAAAAATCGCTGAAATGACTTCAAGGAAATCTAAATAAATTACGCTTTAATATGCTGAAAAATGGCTGTAAAATCTGTACAGGAATATATTGAGACTCATCCTTCCTGGGAAAAAGAGTTAGAATCTTTAAGGACCATAATGCAAAATACCGAGCTGGAAGAATGCATAAAATGGGGTGCACCTGTTTATGCACTGGATGGAAAAAATGTTGCAGGCATCGCAGCTTTTAAAAATCATTGTGCACTTTGGTTTTTTAATGGCGCTCTATTAAAAGAAAACACGGTTTTACTCCATAACGCGCAGGAAGGAAAAACCAAAGCTTTAAGACAAATAAGGTTTGTGAAAGGCGATAAAATAGAACCTGAAATCCTTCAGAAATACGTTGTTGAAGCTATCCAAATTCAGCGGGAAGGCAAAGAAATAAAACCGGTGACTGCAAAAAGGCTAGTGATTCCTGCAGAATTAAAAGCTGCTTTTAAAGAAGATAATGATCTGGAGAAATCCTTTCAGCAATTAACAAAAGGAAAAAAAAGAGAATACGCCGATTATATTGCTGAGGCCAAAAGAGAGTCCACAAAACAATCCCGTTTGGAGAAAATTAAACCGATGATTATAAGCGGTGTTGGGTTAAATGATAAGTATAAAAACTGCTAAATAGAAAGAGAATATTTGAAAGATTCTTTTTTACGTCAACCTGAACTTCTTTCAGGTTCTAGCATCTTAGATTCTGAAAACAAGTTCAGAATGACATTTTTTACAATTCTTAAAACTTCTAAAAAATAAAAATCCCCGGGCCTTAGCACTGGGGATTTTAGATTCTATATTAAAGCAGAAAAACTATTTCTTTTCTTTAATGGCTTTTGCCTTACTTTCTTTTTCTGGCTTGGCCGGTTCGTTGAGTTTTTTACTCATTTCCATAGAGATGGAAGAACGATCAAAAGTTATTTTTCCTGCTCCGGTTTCTATAATTACCGCATTATTTTTTTCGCTAAAGTCAACGATTTTTCCGTGCATACCACTTTTGGTTACCACACGATCTCCGCGTTTTAATTCGGAAGCAAAATTACGTTCTTGTTTAGCTTTCTTCATTTGTGGACGTATCATAAAAAAATACACCACCACAAACATTAATATTATTGGGGCAAACTGGGTTAATTGATCCATTTACTAGCTAGCGTTTTGTTCGGTTTCTACAAAGGCTTTAATTCTAAGACGCTCTGTACCTGCTTCTGTATTTGCGGTTACTGTAACTGTTTTAGTTACCTGCCCGTTTCCAGAACCATTAAATTTCACCAACATTTCACCAGTTTCTCCCGGTTGAATTGGCTCTTTTGTCCAGGTTGGCACTGTACACCCACAAGTACTTCTTGCATTTGTAATTACCAAAGGCGCCTGGCCTGTATTGGTAAAAGTAAAAGTATGCTCTACATTTTTACCTTTTGGAATATTCCCAAAATCATGTTCAGATTCTTCAAACTCCATTTTTGGATAAACAGTAGCCTGCGCATCACGCTCTGCAGCGCTTTCTACATTTTCAGCTTTTACTTTTTCTGAGGCGTTATTGTTGTTATCTTTACAAGAAGTAAATAGCAGCGCCCCCACTGCAGCTAACATTAAGATTCCATTTTTCATAATAGTGAACTTTATAATTTAATTTTTAAAATTAAGAAATTTTATTCATTACATAAGGCCTCGCCCTACTTTATTTAACTTATTATCCTCCTTATATTCTTTAGATAATTTATCTAAAACTCCATTTATAAAAATACTGCTTTTTGGAGTACTGTATTCCTTTGCCAACTCCAGGTATTCGTTGATAGTAACCTTTACCGGTATTGAAGGGAATTTAAGGAATTCACAGATCGCCATTTTCATAAGGATCATATCAATTTCTGCAATTCGGTCTTTATCCCAATTTGGGGTTTTACCCAGCATTTCTTTTGCCAGCACATCATCATTCAAATAAGTTTTTCTGAATAACTCTTTCGCAAAATCTTTGTCATCATCATTTTTATAGAGATTCCCTAGCTTCATATTTTCAGCAGAATTCGGCTTTAATTTCTGAAGAAACTTTAAAACTGCAGTATTTACAATAGGTAAATCGTCTATCCAGGTAAGTTTTGCATCTTCCAGATAATCGTAAAGCTTCTCATTAGGAGCAATAATTTCTTTAAAAACAGCGATGATAAACTCTTTATCTTCCTTGAAACTGGATTCGCGAGTTTCCATATAATTTTCATAGATATCGCTTTTCTTTAATGCTTCCCAGATAATCTGCACATAATCATCATCCCTTTTCCAATGAGTGATTTTTCTTGATTCCAGGGCATCCTGTAAACTCTCGTTATTTTTGAAAATCTCAAAAATAGCGTTGGAAATGAATTTTTTGTTGGGATCTTTTTCCTCGCTGGTAGCAAGGTGCTTTTGTTGAGATTTTTCTAAAAAGTTTTCGGCCTGGCCTTTTAACTCTTCAATTAGGCTTAATTGAACCAGAAAAAGATCGTACATCTCCTCCATACTCTTAAGCAGGAATTTTTCCTCGGTTCCCAGGTTGTCGTTTTGGCTTTGGTTAAAGGCGTAAAGTGACTGCATTACTTTAACCCGAATATGTCTTCTTGTCAACATAAGTGTAAAAGAACTTTTTAGAATTAGAAAAGGCGAAAGAATATTCTTTCGCCTTGCAAAAATACCAAACTTTTGAAATTGACTACTTCAAATTCTGATTTTTTCTATCATCAATTCGTTGTTGCGCAATTTTAAGTGCAGCAAAGTGTGAGGTCATATCATCTTTATCTGCTTTGCTTAGAATTTCTAATGTTGTATTGTAAATATTTTCTGTTTTACGCATAATTTCCTTCTTGTCGTAATTCTCAAGTTCAGCGTAAACATTTATAATTCCGCCTGCATTAATTAAGAAATCTGGAGCGTAAACAATCCCTCTTTCTCTAAGAATTTTACCGTGAGTAAGCTCATCGGCTAACTGGTTGTTTGCGGCACCAGCGATTACTTTAGCTTTAATGCGCTTTACAGTTTCATCGTTAATGGTTGCTCCAAGAGCGCAAGGTGCATAAATATCTACTTCGGCACCATATACATCAGAACCTTCAAAAATTATAGCTCCGTACTTATCTCTTACTGCTTCAAGTCTTTCTTCATTAATATCGCTGATATAAACTTTTGCACCATCCTGGGTTAAATGCTCTACCAGGGTTTCACCAACATGTCCAATCCCCTGAACCAAAACGGTTCTTCCTTCTAGATCATCACTTCCAAATTTATGCTTTGCTGCGGCTTTTAAGCCCATAAAAACACCATAGGCTGTGATTGGAGATGGATTACCCGCACCACCTTTATCTTCAGAAATTCCGGTTACGTATTTAGTAACTTCACGAACAGTGTCCATATCGGCAGTTTCCATTCCCACATCTTCTGCAGTGATATATTTTCCGCTAAGAGAGTCTACAAAACGTCCAAAACTCTTCATTAGTTCTGGAGTTTTTTGGGTTTTAGCGTCGCCAATAATAACCGCTTTACCACCACCAAGGTTAAGTCCTGTAATTGCACTTTTAAAAGTCATCCCGCGAGAAAGACGCAAAACATCGTTTAACGCTTCCCATTCTGTGCTGTAGTTCCACATTCTGGTGCCTCCAAGTGCTGGTCCTAAAACCGTGTTATGGATACCAATAATTGCCTTTAAACCTGTATCTTTGTCGTTGCAAAAAACTACTTGCTCGTGGTTGTCAAAAGAGAGCTGACCAAATACTGGTGCAGACTTTTTTAGTTCATTTGCATTTAGAACATCAACTTGCATAACTTGTTACGTTTTATAAATTAGCGTTTTCATTTTTCTGAAAATCACTGTGCAAAAATAAAGAATATTTCAACAAAGAGGTTTTTAAAACGTGTTAAAATAACATATCCTCAAAATTTAGCTTTTTTACCCTTAAATGAAAAACCTTAAGCACCTTAATAAATATTTCCTTAAATATAAATGGAAACTATTAATTGGTCTTGTGATCACGATAGTGGCCCGTATTTTCGCGCTGTATTATATTCCATTGATTGGAGATTCTACTGATGCAATAGAACAATTTATAAATGGCGAAATAAGTACTATGGAAGTACTTAAAACCGAGCTTGCGGTAAATATTGCGCTCATTATTGGCTCTACCTTAATTGCAGCATTTCTTACCTTTTTAATGCGCCAAACCTTTATTGTGGTTTCCAGAGATATTGAGTTTGATCTTAAAAACGAGATCTATAAACACTACCAGGAACTCTCGCTTAATTTCTATAAAAAGAACCGTACCGGCGATTTAATGAATAGAATTAGCGAAGATGTTAGTAAAGTAAGAATGTACCTTGGGCCGGCAATCATGTATACGGTAACCACCTTTACTTCTACCGTGGTTGTGCTAATTTTTATGGTTCAGGCAGCACCAGAACTTACTTTGTATACGGTTGCTCCACTTCCGGTTTTAGCATTTTCTATCTATAAAATTAGTGTTGCCATTCATAAACGCAGTACCATAGTGCAACAATATCTTTCCAGGCTTAACACTTTTACACAGGAAAGTTTTAGCGGAATCGCTGTTATAAAATCCTATGGGATGGAAAAGCAGATCAATCATAATTTTGTGGACCTTGCTAACGGAAGTCGCGATAAAAACATAGACCTCGTTAAAGTACAGGCGTTCTTTTTTCCGCTTATGGTTTTGCTAATCGGGATTAGCAATGTGTTGGTGATTTACGTTGGTGGTAACCAATATATAAGTGGCGAAATTGAAAATATTGGGGTTATTGTAGAGTTTCTCCTGTATGTAAATATGCTTACATGGCCTATTGCCTCTATTGGTTGGGTAACTTCTTTGGTACAACAAGCTGAAGCTTCCCAGGAACGCATCAACGAATTCTTAAAGGAAAAGCCCGAAATAACCAATAAAAAGGAGACACCAGATGAAATTCACGGCAGCATTGCATTTAAAAATGTAAGCTTCACCTATGATGATACAAACATCACTGCCCTTAAAAATGTTTCTTTTGAAGTTAAGAGCGGGGAAACCCTGGCGATAATCGGGAAAACAGGCGCAGGGAAATCTACCATCCTGGAACTTATTGGAAGATTATATGATGTGCAAAACGGAGAAATTAGTATTGACGATAGAAATATTGAAAACCTTAACCTTGATAGTTTAAGAAACAGTATTGGCTACGTTCCGCAGGATGCATTTTTATTTAGTGATTCTATTAAAAACAATATCAAATTCGGGAAAACCAATGCCAGCGACGAAGAAATTTTTGAAGCTGCCAAAAACGCATCGGTTCATAAAAATATTGTTGGCTTCAGCAAGGGTTATGACACGGTTCTAGGAGAACGCGGAATCACACTATCTGGCGGACAAAAGCAACGTGTTTCTATTGCTCGCGCCATAATTCACGATCCTAAGATCTTATTGTTTGACGATTGCCTTTCTGCCGTAGATACTGAAACTGAAGAAGCTATACTGAATAACCTTTTTAAAATTTCAAAAGAAAAAACGACCATAATTGTTAGTCACAGGATTTCTTCAGCAAAAAATGCCGATAAAATTATTATCCTGGAAGACGGCGCTATAGTGCAACAAGGGACTCATTCCCAATTACTAAACCAGCAAGGCTATTACAAAGAATTGTATGCAAAACAGCTAAATGAAAAAGAAATGTGAAAATTTTTTGCTAGATGTTAAAAATTTTTAGAT
>Ga0207891_1000979_pt1 | contig 15135 bp, 16 predicted proteins | sample LinPmetageLP50_FD_184061 | JGI IMG/M metagenome (GOLD analysis project Ga0207891, IMG submission 184061) | Marine viral communities from the Pacific Ocean - LP-50 (SPAdes) | ecosystem: Environmental > Aquatic > Marine > Oceanic | place: Pacific Ocean | collected 2011-08-27 | reverse complement strand
ACTCAACGGCTTTGACTTTAAACTCGGTCGTGTACTTCTCGGTTTTCTTGCCAGTCTTGATAGCAGGCATCGGTTTTCTCCCTCGGCGGAGTTATCGATGCGTGTCTATTGAAGCGGGGGAAGTGCAGAACGAATTTGAGCGGCTTGTTATATTGCATTCGATATGGACTCATATTTTACTAGATGATTATTGTCCATTAGCTTTGAGGCACTAATTAAGTGATTCCAAAACTCCTTTGATGGGCTTGGGTTATCTTCGATTACCCCATCTAGCTCTTCCATAGCTAACAGCAGTTCGTTTGCATTGATATAGCCTAAGAAATCTTCTTTCCTGTAGCCGTTATCAGACTCTATTGTATTGCTCGGCAGCAACTCGAAAGCTGCCATCAAATCAGCCTCGATAAGAGCCCATCTTTCAGTTAGCTCCATAATTCACCTCGCAACATAACAGCCAATTCAACGACAAATGACATCTATCCCAAGCGCGCCTATTTCTCTGCGCCGCCGCTGCCATCCATAAAATTTTCTTTGTTATCAAAAAGCTACCTTCTTCAGAAAATAGCTCGCCTGGAAATAAGCGTCAATTGTCGCGTTTTCACGGAAGCAGCCGTTCGCTTATCCACATTTCGCCTTTAACAACTATTCCATACTTTTCATATGGTTGTAAGCTTTTTGTCTCCTACACTTCGGTATTTTGCGACAATTGTCGTATAACTGCGACTGCATTGAAGACCGGTGGCAGTCAAAAATCAATAACACTGCATGGAAGCAGCAACAGGCTGGGAGGCAGAGCCAGGAAGGGAGCAGAACCTCGTCGGGGTGACGAGGCTTATACAGGCATTCGTGTAAGTCACTGCAGCATGAACCCTCTTTTAGCGGCTGCCGCGTACAACCAAAGCACCAGCTGCAGCGAGTGCGGCCCAAGTCCAGAGTGGCGCGTTTTCTGCCCATTCCTGGGCTTCCGGCTGGGTTCCGATGAGTGCTGCCGAAACCAGTGCGATAGCGGCAATCCCGCGGCGCCAGCGTCGGTCGGTTCTGCGTTGTTGCTCCCGAAGCAGGGCCAGCGTGTCCTGGTTTTGTTTTTCGGTGGGGCCGGCGCCGCGCAGTTGTAGCAGTGCGTCGTGAACCAGTTGCGGCATTTCAGGGGACTGTTCCAGCCATGAGGGCAGGTGGGTCTGCAGAGATTTGATCAGGCCTGCTGGCCCGATCCGCTTGCGCATCCAGCTTTCCAGGAAAGGCTGCGCGGTGCTCCACAGATCGAGTTCCGGATAAAGCTGGCGCCCCAGGCCTTCCACGTTAAGCAGGGTTTTTTGCAGTAAAACCAGCTGCGGCTGCACTTCCATGTTGAACCGGCGAGCCGTCTGGAACAGGCGAAGCAGGAAGTGGCCAAAGGAAATGTCTTTCAGGGGTTTTTCAAAAATCGGCTCGCACACGGTTCGGATGGCGGCTTCAAATTCATTCACCCGGGTATCCGGTGGCACCCAGCCGGACTGGATGTGGAGCTGAGCCACTTGCCGGTAATCCCGGCGGAAGAAGGCGAGCAGGTTGCGCGCCAGGTAGCTTTGATCATCCGGTGCCAGGGTGCCAACAATGCCGAAATCAATGGCGATGTATTTCGGGTCGGCCGGGTTGGAAACGTCGACAAAAATGTTGCCCGGGTGCATGTCTGCGTGGAAGAAGCTGTCGCGGAATACCTGGGTGAAGAAAATTTCAACGCCTTTTTCTGCCAGCACCTTCAGGTTTACGCCCGCTGCTTTCAGGGCTGGAACATCGGCAATGGGGATGCCGTGGATACGCTCCATCACCATCACGGACTTGCGGGTGTAATCCCAATCGATGAAGGGAATATAAATCAGTGGAGAATTGTCGAAATTGCGGCGCAACTGGCTGGCATTAGCGGCTTCGCGCTGCAGGTCCAGCTCATCGTGAATGGTGGAATCGTAGTCTGCCACCACGTCGACGGGATGCAGGCGTTTACCTTCCGTCCAGTATTTCTCCAGCAGGTTTGCCATCAAGTACATCAGGGCGAGATCCTGATGAATCACTTTCTCGATGCCCGGGCGCAGCACCTTGACCACCACCTCCTGGTCGTTCAGCAGAGTCGCGGCATGAACCTGTGCCACAGAGGCTGAGGCCAAAGGGTCTGCACTGAACTCTTTGAACAATTCGGATACCGGCGCACCAAGGGATTTTTCAATAATGTCGCGTGCCACATCGCTGGGAAACGGAGGTACGCGGTCCTGCAGGGTTTTGAGGGAATCGGCCATGTCGTCGGGCAGCAAGTCACGGCGCGTAGACAGAATCTGGCCAAACTTCACAAACACCGGCCCGAGCTCTTCCAGCGCCAGGCGCAGGCGGTCACCACGATCAAGCTTCGGCTGTGGGAAAAGGTGCCAGGGAGCCAGCAGGAAAAATACCTTCAATGGCCCGGGAAGCTCCGCTATTGGAAGAAAAATGTCCAGCCGGTAGCGGCAGAATACCCAGGAAATTCGGAACATTCTTTGCAGGCGGGTCACGGAGTCTCCGGTTTGTCAGTATTGCTGCGGCTTTCGATCTGGTTCACGCGTGCTTCCAGGCGCTCTGTGCGCAAGCTGAGGGCGTCGATATCCTCGAACGTGGCTTCCAGTTCACGTCGGCCGGGCAGGGCGCGGCTTTCCTCATGCACGTATTCTTCAATGTTGGCGTTCAGGATGCTGAAAGCCTGACGGCTCCAGCTCACTGAGTTGCGAACACGTTTGCCGATAAAGTGAGCCGGTACGTCGCCGATGTGCCTTGCCATGGCGGCTTCCCAGTCCGGGTTGAGCTGGTCCAGTGCCCGTTGAAACTGGTGTGCGAGGTTGGTGTCGCCAATGACTTCGAGGCGGTTGTCCGCGAACACGCGGTTGTCGCCTGTAGCCAGTGCAGCGAAGGCCAGAGGTTTGCCGCTGATTTCAAGTGATGGTTGATCTGCGGGCTGGCTGCGCACCTGCACACGGTCGCCGGCTTTGTGCAGAGAGCAGGTAAGGGAGATTGGATCGGTAATGCGAAACTGTACCGGCCCCTCAAGCGCCTTCAGCAGCGCCTGCTGGCCGGCAGGATCCAGTTCAAGCGCGTGGTTCAGTGCCCGCTCGATTATGGCTGTTATTGCCGTAAGCAGGGTCGGGCCAGGAAACATCAGGGTTTGATTCCCACGTGCAGGGCAACAATACCGCCGGTCATGTTGTAATACTTGCAGTTCACCAGGCCCGCGTTTTCCATCATGCCTTTGAGCGTATCCTGATCCGGGTGCATGCGGATGGATTCGGCCAGGTACTTATAGCTCTCGCTGTCGCCGGCGATAAGCTGGCCAATCAGCGGCAGGGCAGTGAAGGAATAGGTGTCGTAGGCCTTGCTGAGCAGCGGGTTGGAAGGCTTGGAAAACTCCAGCACCATCAGTTTGCCGCCGGGCTTCAGTACGCGGGTCATATCCCGCAGCGCCTGATCCTTGTCGGTCACGTTACGCAGTCCGAAGGCGATGGATACCGCGTTGAAGTTGTTGTCCGGGAAAGGCAGGTGTTCGGCATCGGCTTGCACGTATTCAATGTTGCCGGCATAACCACGATCGGTCAGGCGGCTGCGACCAACCTGCAGCATGGAGGCGTTGATGTCGGCGAGAACCACCTTGCCATCACGCCCAACCAGGTCCGAAAATTTCATGGTCAGGTCGCCGGTGCCGCCAGCGATGTCCAGCACCTGATGGCCGGGGCGCACGCCGGAAAGCTCAATGGTGAAGCGCTTCCACAGCCGGTGGATCCCCATGGACATCAGATCGTTCATGAGGTCGTATTTGCCCGCCACGCTATGAAAAACTTCGGCGACCTGGCCGGCTTTCTGGCTCTTGGGTACATACCGGAAACCGAAGTGGGTGACGTCGTCCTGGCCGTTGGTGGAGCTGGCTGGCGTTTGTTGATCGCTCATGGGGCATGTCCTGTCAGAATCTGAACCCCGTATTCTAACGCTTGGCGGGGTGGCTACAAGGGTGGCTAGACGTTAAATACCGCCTTACACTGTAAAACCTTTCAATTTTGAAGAGAAAACTGACTCATGTCCGTAATCGATGTACATCGCGCCCACACTCTTGATAAAGAACATGCCCGCGAAGCGGCAGAAGCGCTTGCCAAGGATCTCTCCAGCAAGTTCGAGCTCGATTACCAGTGGGAAGGGGATCATCTCAAGTTCAAACGTTCCGGGGTAAAAGGCCACCTGAAGATTACCAACGACGACCTCAACGTGCATCTGGAGCTGGGTATGCTGTTGCGGCCTTTCAAATCGCGGATTGAGCAGGAGATTCACAGCCAGCTTGATCAGATTCTGAAGGCCTGATCCGCCTTTCAAAAAGAAGCGGGAGCCCGTTTTTAAAGGTCGTCCGGGAGCACAAACGGTTCCGGGTGACCGCTGAGAATGTTGTCCATAACCCGCTTCTCCCGGGTCACCAGCCGGTCGATCAGCACGTTCACCTTGTCCATCCTGCGAAACGCCGAATACCCTCTGTGAAGAAAATCGTGCAGATCACTCAGATCAGCCATTTCTGCGGGTGCCCGGCTCATTGAGAGCAACCAGCCCAAGGTGCGGTTGCGCACATAGCGGTCGAGCTGCTGCCCGACTTCGGCGACCAGCATCACCTGATGTTTGCGTTGTTCCAGTTTCTGGCTGGCGCGATATACCTCACAGTAGCGCTCAGCGGTGACCGCTCTGGCATGCATGTCGCGCTCATCAAGCAGTTCAGCCAGCTCAAGATCCAGTTGCTGGGTAGTCAGGTTCAGCTCCACAAGCCCGGCAAGTGTTTCCAACAGGTGGTCTGGCAGCCACTTGACCATTTTGGGGAACACCCGGTCTATGTTGTCGTCGCGTCGGGTCATGTTGGCGGGGGCATAAAGATCGGTGAGCAGGAATTCCAACCCATCCCGATAGCCGGGGTGCTGATACAGGTCATGGTGGGTCAGTTTCAGGCGTCTGGCCTGCCAGTCTGCCACGATGAGCGCGCTGTCGAGCAGCCTGTGGTCTGCTCGGTAATACCGGAAGTCGTGATAATCCAGTAACAGCTGCTGCAAGCGGCGGGCGCTTTCTGAGCGCACTTCCGTGCCAACAAGGCGCTCACGATACATGGGGCCAGCTCCGGTAGATCTGTGTAGGGATTTGAATTTAGCTGGGTAGTTTACCGGAGGATAAGCGTGGGTGCAGTAACCCCTGGCTTCAGCCGTGGGCGGCAACAGGCAGGGATTCAAAGCCGGGCAGCCATTCCTTGCTGTCGAGCGTAACGAAGTGGCTTGGTGCCTGGGTCTCGATAATGCGCATGCTGGTCGGGCTCTTCCGCGCGCTGGCAAGCATGGCTGGGCGATCCAGAATACGGTCCACGCCGGCAATCAGGAAGGTGCCATGACGCACATGCCGGTATACGTCGGTATCGGTGCGCTCCATCCAGTCGAGAATGTTCTCTATATTGCGAACAATGGTCAGGTGGTCGCGGGTTGCGTAAAACAGCTTGCCGAGTAGTTGTTTTTTGCGAGGGTTCATTTTTCCGAAGAAAGTTTGCCCGTAGGCAGATGAGGGAGCACTGTTAATCAGACGGATCACCCAGGGCCACATGCCATGGCTGACGGGCTCCAGAATGGCTGACACCAGCGGGTGAATCTTGCCCTGTGGCAGCGCCGGCGCTTCAAGCACTACTTCTACGTCTTCGTAGAGCTCTGGCCGTTGTTTAATCGCCTCGAGAATCACGGCGCCACCGCGTGAATGGCCGTGGAGACGTACATTGCGAGTGCTGGGCAGGTTTGTCAGAGCCTGGTTCAGAATGCAGGCATCGTATTCAATAGTGCCTTCCAGGTGTTTGATCGGCACTTCCCATTCCGGAGTTTCCGGTGTTACACCGTTTACCGGGATATGGTAATTGCTGCAGGTCAGCAGGATCAGCTCTGTGGTCGGTGCGTCGTAGGTCTGGGTAAAGTAGCAATGGTTTTCCAGAAAGCCATGTACACCTATAACGGTATGCTCTGCCTCGCCGCTGTGATTGCGAACAGACACCGCGCCTTCACCAACACGATAGACCCGCCCTGAGAACATTTCTGAATAGGCATTGTCGATCGGTTTGATCAGCTTGCGTATATGGCTTGCTTTCATTTTGCCTCCACTCCCAGCACGGCGATAACTTGTTTTTGGTGTTTGGTCGTTTGACCTGATTGTGCTGGTAACCCAGTTGTACGCCTGTTCGACCCGATCAGTATTGGCGCTGGCAACGCATTTATTACTTTGCTGCGGCCAATCGGTATCCGCCGTGACGTTTAATAACTATTACACCAAGCCTTATAACCAGTATAGAAGTGAAAGGATGTCAACGTGTAATTATTTGTAACATGTAGTTGCCCGTCGCTTTGTGGAGCCGCTAGTGGATGTCTGGCACAATGCCGGGCACTGTGTTTTTTACTCCACCACTTCCGGGGACGTACGGGTTTGAGCCAAGAGCAAACGCACCTCATGCTTCCTGCGGACTCAGCCTGGCTGGCTCTGGAGAACGCCCGGAACCCTATGACCATTACCGTCATGATGCGGGTGGATGGTCTCACTGCGCCTCGGCTCAGGGAGTTTTTGCGGGTTTACTGGATGGCGTGGGAGCGCTTCCGGTATATGCCGGTCAAGCGTGCACCAGCGTGGTGGTGGGAGCCGGATCCGGTTTTTGATCTCAGGCATCATCTGGATGTGGTGCTTGATCGTTTCACCGAAACTGCGCTTCAGGAGTGGGTCTCTGCCCGCCTGAACCAGCCCCTGCCTTTTTATCGCCCGCTGTGGAAATTCTGGCTGGCTCCGAATGCCGAGGGCGGCTCGGTATTGCTGTTGCGGGTGCATCACTGCTATGCCGATGGCGTATCCCTTACGGGTATTTTTGACCGCTTGTGCCCTGCCTCGCCACAGCAACATCCAGCTGTTTATGGGGCCCCGCAAACCGGAGACCTGGCGCCCTGGATCTCTGCGGCCAAAGGCCGGATTGAGCAGTTGATTGCCAGTAGCTTTGCACCGGAAACGGGCCCTGAAAAGCACCTTCTGAATCCGGTAGGTGAGGGTGAGCAGGCCGGCGGGTTTCTGGACCAAGTGGGCCGCAACGGCTTGAAACTGGTGAATGAGTTCAGTGATTTTCTGGCAGAGCCGGAGGATACGCCGTCTGATCTCAAGCGCCCCCTTCTGGGCAGGCGCCATTGCAGATGGTCGGTGCCGGTTCCTCTCAAGCAGTTCCGGTCAATCGCCAAAACAACGAATGTCACCATTAACGATGTTCTGCTCAGCTGTGTGGCGGCAGCGGTTCGCCCGCGCCTCGGGATTTCCGGGGCGACTCTGGAAGATGCGGTTATGCACGCGGCTGTTCCCATTGATATTCGCAGCCGTTTGCCGGATGACCTGCAGCCCAAGCCGGATTCTCTCGGCAATTACTTCGGTACGGTGTTCGTGCCTTTGCCTGTGGATGGAGAGAGCGCTCTGGAGCGCCTTTACCGTATCAAGCAGGAAACCCGTAGGCTGAAAAAGAGCTGGCAGCCCGGAATTGCCTGGGGCTTGGCAGCCTGTTCGTCCCTCATTCCTGAACCCCTGCGCCAGCCGCTTTCGGATGTTTTTTACCGCAAAGCCAGTGCCGTGGTTTCGAACGTGCCCGGCACCCCCGAGGCGCGCTATATCGCCGGCTGTCGAATTGCGGAGCAGATGTTCTGGGTGCCGCAGGCCGGTGATATCGGGCTGGGCGTCAGCATTGTCAGTTATGCCGGGCAGGTGCAGTTCGGTGTGGTGGCAGATGAAGCCGTATTGGATGACCCCGAGGCGTTCCTGGAAGATTGCTTGCAGGAGTTGTCAGAACTTCCGGGTGGTTCACCTATTGTTGTTTGAGGTCTACAGTGAATGGGTAAACGCGAATGACCGCGTTGTCATTTACAAATCCAACAAGAGGTGACGACCATGATTTACGCACAACCAGGAAAAGACGGTTCCGTCGTTTCTTTCAAATCCCGTTACGGGAACTACATCGGTGGCGAGTGGGTTGCACCGGTTAAAGGCGAGTATTTCGAAAACATAACGCCGATAACCGGCGCTGTTATTTGCGAGATCCCACGCTCCTCCGCCGAGGATATCGATCTGGCTCTCGATGCTGCGCACAAGGCTGCTCCGGCCTGGGGCAGAACGTCTCCGGCAGAGCGCTCCAATATCATGCTCAAAATTGCCGATCGCATTGAGGCCAACCTTGAAAAGCTGGCGGTCGCAGAAACCTGGGATAACGGCAAAGCGGTGCGCGAAACCCTGAACGCTGACATTCCACTGGCGGCAGACCACTTCCGTTATTTTGCTGGCTGCATCCGGGCCCAGGAAGGGCACATGGGTGAAATCGACCACAACACGGTGGCTTACCATTTCCATGAGCCCCTTGGCGTAGTCGGGCAGATCATTCCGTGGAACTTCCCGATACTGATGGCGGCGTGGAAACTTGGCCCCTGCCTGGCGGCCGGTAACTGCAGCGTGCTCAAGCCGGCAGAACAAACGCCTGCCAGTATTCTGGTGCTGATGGAGGTCATTGGCGACCTGCTGCCGCCGGGCGTCATCAACATTGTCAACGGCTACGGCATCGAGGCTGGTGAGGCTCTGGCGACCAGCAAGCGCATCGCCAAGATTGCGTTCACAGGCTCTACACCTGTGGGCTCGCACATTCTCAAGTGCGCGGCGGAAAACATCATTCCTTCAACAGTTGAGTTGGGCGGCAAATCTCCCAACATTTATTTCTCTGACGTTATGAGAGCCGAGCCGGAGTTCGTAAGCAAGTGTGTCGAAGGTCTGGTTCTGGCGTTCTTCAACCAGGGTGAAGTATGCACCTGTCCATCCCGTGCTCTGGTGCAGGAAGACATGTTTGAAGAATTTATGCAGAAGGTTGTTGAGCGCACCAAGGCCATCAAACGCGGCAATCCGCTGGACACCGACGTGCAGGTGGGCGCCCAGGCCAGCAAAGAGCAGTACGACAAGATCATGTCCTACCTTGAGATTGGCAAACAGGAAGGGGCTGTTGTTCTCACCGGCGGCGGCAAGGAAGAAATGGATGTCGAATTCAAAGACGGCTTCTATGTTCAGCCCACGCTGTTCAAGGGTGATAACAAGATGCGGGTGTTCCAGGAAGAGATCTTTGGTCCGGTTGTAGGTGTGACCACGTTCAAAACCGAAGAGGAAGCCGTGGCGATTGCCAACGATACGGAATTTGGGCTGGGTGCCGGCGTATGGACCCGCGACACCAATCGTGCCTATCGTGTGGGCCGCAACATTCAGGCCGGTCGGGTGTGGATGAACTGCTATCACGCATACCCGGCACACGCGGCCTTCGGCGGCTACAAGAAGTCCGGTGTTGGCCGTGAAACTCATAAAATGGCGCTGGAGCATTATCAGCAGACCAAGTGCATGCTGACCAGCTACGACATCAACCCGCTCGGGTTCTTTTGACCCAGAAGCAGCGTCAGGCCCTGAGCAAAGGGGCCCGACGCCAGTCCCCCTTATAACGCCTCTTCTGAGGCGTTATTTATTTTTAGTAGACGCTCGGTTATAAATATGCATAATTAATTAGACGATTGGTCTAATTAAGGGCAGTTTGTGGAAAGTGTGCCAGTTAAACGTAAGCGCGGTCGGCCGCCCAAAAGCCAGAATGCCGGCTATCAGGACACCCGACAGGCGTTGATCCGGGTAGGTTTGGCGGCGTTAACGGAGAAAGGGTACTCCTATACCGGGCTTGACGAAATTCTGCGCCAGGCCAGTGTGCCCAAGGGCTCCTTCTACCATTATTTCGAGAACAAAGAAGCCTTCGGGAAAGCGCTGATTGAGGCCTACGGGCGTTTTTTTGCCGAAAAGCTGGAGCGTTTACTGTCTGACACCTCCCTTCGGTCACTGGCACGCATCCAGGCTTTTGTCGATGACGCGAAAGCCGGCATGCAGAAGTTTGATTATCGGCGCGGATGCCTCATCGGCAACCTGGGACAGGAAATGGCTGCCTTGCCTGAGAGTTTTCGCGATCTGTTGCGCGAAACCTTCCAGGATTGGGAAGCACGAATCGCCCGGGTTTTGAGGGAAGCTCAGCAAGCCGGTGACATGTCGGGCCAGGTGTCTCCGGGCTCTATGGCGCAGTTCTTCTGGATAGGCTGGGAAGGTGCGGTACTTCGCGCAAAACTTGAAAAAAACTCACAACCGCTGGATCAGTTTGCCGAAGGTTTTATGGCACTGGTACGCAGTTCCTGATGCAAACAATTGAGCTCAAATCATAGAGCGAAATCATTGGAGGCAATATGTTCAAAGGTATTTTGATTGAGGGCAGTCGGGGCGACCAAAAGGTGTCCTTGAAAGCTATTGACGAGGCCCAGTTGCCAGAAGGCGATGTCACGGTAGATGTCGCCTACACCACACTTAACTACAAGGATGCGCTTGCCATTACCGGGCGCGCTCCCATCGCGAAAAGTTACCCGATGGTTCCGGGAATCGACCTGGCCGGAGTGGTAACAGAATCTTCAAATTCAGATTTCAAAGCCGGAGACGAAGTTGTTCTGAATGGCTGGGGTGTTGGCGAAAAACACTGGGGCGGCCTTGCTCAGAAGGCGCGCTTGTCTGGTGACTGGCTGATTCCGTTGCAGGCGCCATTCACAGCTCGTCAGGCTATGGCTATTGGCACCGCAGGGTATACCGCCATGCTTTGCGTGATTGCTCTGGAAAAACACGGTGTGACTCCCGATTCAGGCGACATTCTCGTCACTGGCGCAACGGGTGGTGTTGGTAGCGTTGCTGTCGCGGTGCTGGCCAAACTGGGTTATTCGGTGACTGCTGTCACCGGCCGGACCGAAGAGGAAGGCTACCTGAAGTCTTTGGGAGCCAAGCAGATTCTGGACCGGGCGGAATTGAGCTTGCCAGGCAAGCCCTTGGCGCGGGAAACCTGGGCCGGGGCAATTGATGTGGCCGGTGGCCAGGTTCTTGCGAACGTGTGTGCCGGAATGAAGTACCGGGGTGTTGTCGCGGCATGTGGCCTGGCCGCCGGAATGGATTTCCCGTCTACGGTTGCGCCTTTCATTCTGCGGGGCGTGACCCTGTGTGGCGTTGACAGCGTTATGGCACCGAAAGAAGACCGTCTGTACGCATGGAAACGGCTGGCGCAGGACCTTTCGCCGGAACTGCTGGACAGCATGATCACCGAAGTGCCCTTTGACGAGGCAATCGATGCTGCTGGCCGGCTTATGGACGGCAAGATCCGGGGGCGTGCGGTGATTCCCGTAGCCGGCTAATCCCGGTTTTTACCCAGATGAATAACAAAACAGAGGACATAAAATGACGGTACAAACAGAACAAGCCATCAGCCGTTTTCCAGTGCCAGAACTGGATGCCATGCCTGAGGATATCCGCAATCGGATTCTGGCAGTGCAGGAGAAATCGGGCTTCATCCCCAATGTGTTTCTGGTGCTCGCTCACCGGCCGGCTGAATTCCGGGCTTTTTTCGATTACCACGATGCCCTCATGGAAAAGGACAGCAATCTCACCAAGGGTGAGCGTGAAATGATCGTGGTGGCCACCAGTAACCTTAACCAATGCCAGTACTGCGTGGTGGCTCACGGTGCGATTTTGCGGATTCGGGAGAAGAACCCGTTGATTGCGGATCAAGTGGCGGTTAACTACCGCAAGGCCGACATCAGTGACCGCCAGAAAGCGATGCTGGATTTTGCCGTCAAGGTCTCCCGGCGAGCCGAGGAAGTCGGCGATGACGACTTCGCAGTACTGCATAACCACGGTTTTACCGATGAAGACATCTGGGATATTTCGGGCGTTGCGTCATTCTTCGGGCTGTCCAACCGGATGGCGAACGTTACAAGCATGCGCCCGAATACAGAGTTTTACGCATTGGGTCGCCAAGCCTGACCTGAGAGCCTCCTGACGAGCTACACTTATTGTGAACCGTTTGGTAATAATGCAGAGCAGGAGGCAGCAGTGAGCGATTATCGAATAGAAACCGACAGTCTGGGCGATGTCCACGTACCCGCCGACGCACTTTGGGGTGCCCAGACCCAGCGCGCGATTGATAACTTTCCGGTCAGTGGTCAGCCCATGCCGTCGGCCTTCATATCGGCAGTCGCGCTTGTTAAGCAGGCAGCGGCAGAAGCTAACACCAGTCTGGGACTCCTGGAAAACAACCGCTGTGATGCGATTACGGATGCTTGCCGGGCGCTTGTTCGCGGAGAATTTGCCGATCAGTTCCCGGTTGATCGCTACCAGACGGGCTCTGGTACCAGCACCAACATGAATGTGAACGAGGTGATTGCGGCCATTGCTGCTAACAACGGCGTTGAGGTGCATCCAAACGATCATGTGAACATGAGCCAGAGCTCCAACGATGTGATTCCTACGGCCATTCACGTGAGTTCAGTCATTGGTGTGACAGAGAGGCTTGTTCCCGCGCTCACGCACCTGCGTGGGGTTATTTACGAACGCGAAGCGCTCTTCTCCGCGCAGGTGAAAACCGGCCGTACCCACCTCATGGATGCCATGCCGATTACCCTTGGCCAGGAACTGCGCACGTGGCGGGAGCAAATTCTTGCGGTTGAAAAACGCCTTGAAGCGGCGGCCGCTGAACTGCTGGCGGTGCCTCAGGGCGGCACTGCCGTCGGCACAGGCGTGAATGCGTTGCCAGAGTTTTCCGGCCAGTTTGTGAAGTTCCTGAAGACAAATACCGGTTACGCGTTCCGTTCTATGGATCACAAATTTGTAGGGCTGAGTTCAGTGGATGGCCCGGTTGCGCTCTCAGCGCAATTGCGTGGGCTGGGAATTGTGCTCACCAAAATTGCCAATGATCTGCGCTGGATGAACAGTGGCCCGATTCATGGGCTCGCGGAAATCAGCCTGCCGGCACTGCAGCCGGGCAGCAGTATTATGCCGGGCAAGGTGAATCCGGTTGTTCCCGAATCAGTCGCCATGGTAGGCGCGCAGGTAATGGGCCTGGATAGCGCCAATGCTATTGCCGGGCAGTCTGGTAACTTTCAGCTTAACGTGATGCTGCCGCTGATCGGTGGCAACCTGCTGGATATGATCGGCCTGCTCGGAAATGCAACCGGCATACTGGCAGACAAGGCTATCCGGGGCTTTACCGTGAATACAGAAACGCTGGATTCCAGCGTAGGCCGCAATCCTGTGCTGGTGACTGCGTTGAATCCGGAAATCGGTTACAACCTGGCGGCGGACATTGCCAAGGAAGCCTACCATTCCGGCCGGCCGGTAATTGATGTGGCAGAAGAGAGAAGTGGTCTCAGTCGGGAACGGCTGGAGGAACTGATGGACCCGCTCAAGCTGACTCAAGGCGGGGGCACCTGAAATAACCGGATCAGGAGTAGCGGCGTTTGCTGATATCCCTGAAATTATTTGTGATGTTGGTCCTGGCCAATGGTGCGCCAGTGGTTGCCGCAAAGGTTTTAAGGCACCGCTGGTCCGCGCCGGTGGATGCCGGGCGAACATGGTTTGATGGTCGCCCGTTGCTGGGCAAAAGCAAAACCTGGAGGGGGATCGTTTCCGGTGCCCTGTGCTGTGCGCTGTTTGCCTTGGCTGCCGGGCAGGGATTTCTGTTCGGGTTGCTGTTCGGTGTGCTGGCACTCACTGGAGACCTGCTCAGCAGTTTTATCAAGCGCCGGCTGGGGCTCACCCCCAGCGAGCGCATGTCGTGGTTGGATCAGGTGCCCGAAGCAGCTTTGCCTGTGTTATTGGCGATGGGCTGGGGGCTGGTTGGAGCCTGGGCCGGGTTGTTGATTGTTGTGCTCTTTACGCTATCCAATATGTGGATATCGCCCTTGCTTTATCGCTTGGGGATCCGGCGCCAGCCTCACTGAGACGGGCCGCGGGTCAGGGTGTGAATCGTCACCTCCGGTGGGCAATTAAGCCGCACGTTAACCACCGAAGTACCTGCCCCGGGCGAGGTGTATCCTTGCATGCCGTTCGCTCGCCAATAGCCGCGGCCGAGATGGCGCGGGCAGTCGGCGTCCAGTGTGAGCGGAATGCGTCCGGGCAGGCAGATCTGGCCGCCATGGGTGTGTCCGCAGAGGAACATATCGTAGCCGGCGTGGGAGGCTTCCCGCCAGATTTCGGGCGAGTGGCTGAGTAGAAGGCTGATACCACCCGAGGGAATGTCATCGCCGGCGCGGTGCAGATTGTGAACCTTGTAGAAATGCGGATCATCAACCCCTGCGAGATACAGGCGTTCACCGCTCCGCTCTATCGGCACCATTTCATTCATCAGCAGCGCGTAGCCCATGTCTTCCAGAGCGGGCACCATGCGCACGCTGTCGTGGTTACCAAGTACTGCGTAGGCCGACCCCCGGATTGCGTCTCGCAGCCGTGCCATGCCCTCAAGGGCGGGTTCGGTAGGCCCCCAGGTCTCTTTGCGGTAATCGCCGGTGAGCACACACAGATCGTAATCCAGTGAAGAAATCTGTCGTATAACTGCTCGCAGGTTCGCCTCATCCATATCCACATGGAGATCCGTCAGGTGGAGGATGCGGAAACCCTCAAAGCTCGCGGGCAGGTCTGGCAGAAGAAAGCGATTATGAACCGTGTCCAAGCGCAGGCTATTAGCCTGCCCGCGACCCAGGAGCCCCGAGATTCTGAGGCAGAAACGGATAAAGCCGGGTGCGGATGTCAGGTTCTCAAGATGAAATGAGGAGCGATCCCGGCCAAACACTCTGGTCTCAGCCTCGCGCTCAATGCCCAGACGCTGGCGGGCATGAACCGGACCCAGCCTGAGGCTCAGGCGGTACTCCAGAAGGTCATCCTGGTGTTCCGGTTTTCTGGCCGGTGAGGTCATCGTTTGTCCTCTGATTTTGCTTCGGGTCAGTGCATTGTTTTTGCCATACCTTCGCTTTCATTATGATAGGCAACAGAAGGGATGCAACCTGCTTGTTATATTGTTCATATATGTGGCCGGGAACTTTTTCCATTTCAGTTTTCTAACAATCAGGCAGAGTGAGCTCTGCACTTCCCCCGCTTCAATAGACACGCATCGATAACTCCGCCGAGGGAGAAAACCGATGCCTGCTATCAAGACTGGCAAGAAAACCGAGAAGTACACGACCGAGTTTAAAGTCAAAGCCGTTGAGT
>Ga0207891_1000975_pt1 | contig 15175 bp, 10 predicted proteins | sample LinPmetageLP50_FD_184061 | JGI IMG/M metagenome (GOLD analysis project Ga0207891, IMG submission 184061) | Marine viral communities from the Pacific Ocean - LP-50 (SPAdes) | ecosystem: Environmental > Aquatic > Marine > Oceanic | place: Pacific Ocean | collected 2011-08-27 | reverse complement strand
TCTCTTTCAGAATATTTTTAGGACTTTGCGCTTTAAATTCATTCAAACCAACCCATTGTTTTACCGCCAGGATTTTTCTTACCCGTTCATCTAACTGTTTTTGAGAAATTAATCCTTGCTTAATGGCTTTACTTACTTCCTCAATAGCTTTTGGAACATCCTCGGTAAACTCTAAGAGATCGTTACCCGCTAAAATGGCATCTTTATCTACAATGCCGGGTTCGTTACCTTTGGTTACGCCTTTCATATTCATCGCATCGGTCACGATTAAACCTTCAAAACCTAGGCTATCTTTTAGAATTCCAGTAATGATAGATTTTGATAAGGTAGACGGCACCCCGGTAGAATCCAGTGCGGGAATGTTTAAATGCGCTACCATCACACCGCCAATTCCGGCGTCTATAAGCTCTTTAAACGGGTACATCTCTAAGGAATCCAACCTTTCAAAAGGATGGTTTATCTGCGGAAGCGCGTAATGAGAATCGGTATCGGTATCGCCGTGGCCGGGAAAATGTTTAGCTGTGGTAAGCAAATTCGCATCCTGCATTCCACGCATATAAGCGATTCCTTTTGCGGAAACATTTTCTTTATTTTCCCCAAAAGAGCGGTAATTAATCACCGGGTTGTTTGGATTGTTATTTACATCTACTACCGGGGCAAAATTAAGATGAAGCCCCGTACGCTTTATTTGGCGGGCTACTTCTTTTCCAAGATCATAAACCAAACTATCGTCCCGAATTGCACCCAACGCCATTTGATAAGGATAACTAATGGTATTGTCCAATCGCATTCCAAGTCCCCATTCGGCATCAATCGCTCCCAATAATGGAACTTCAGACGCTAACTGGTAATCGTTCATCAACTTTAACTGAGTTTCGGGATCACCCTGAAAAAATATTAATCCGCCAATTTTTTGTTCGTTAATCAGTTTTAGAATTTCTTCTTTATGAGCATTATTCCGGTTAGAATAAGCCGCCACCATAATAAGTTGCGCAATTCGCTCTTTTGGAGTAAGCTCTTGCATTATAGAGTCTACCCATTTACTATTGGTATACTGAAGAAATTCCGGCGATTTTTTAGTGCTTTCCTGGGCCTGAAGTGTAAGCCCGAAAAAGGCCATTAAAAAAATGAATAAGCGTGATATTTTATTTCTCATTTTCAGCAATTGAATTTATACTTTAATATAGATACGTTTTTTGTGTAACCAGTAACCCAACAACCACATAAGCAGCATATAAGAAATGGCAAACAGCAGCGAGGCGTTATAATTGTTTAGCCAGCTAAGATATAAGTTTTCATAAAGCCAGGGTTTTAAGGCTTGCCCGTTAACATAAATTATGTTCATAAGCATTACTACCAGGCCAGACATTACAAAAACAAACAAAGGATTCTTTCCAAAAGCCTCGAAAAAAGTCGTCCATTTCTTAAAATTGAAAAATTCAATGATCAAAATTAAGGCCGAAAGCACTAAAAGCGTCCACCCGGTACTGTAAATTACGTAAGAGCTGCTCCAAATAGGTTTATTAATAGGAAACCAAATATCCCAGATTTGCGCTATAATTAATAGTACAACTCCGTAAACACTTAACTTGATTACCGTAGAAATATTATTTCCTGATTTTTGAATAAAAACGCCAGCAACATAGCCTGCAATTACATTCACAATTGCGGGAAGCGTACTTAATAAACCTTCAGGATCAAACGGGAGTCCATAACCTTTATAAAGATTGGCATCGTTAAATATTAATCGATCAAACTTCAGCGCAGCATTATGCTCTAAAGAAAGCGGATTGGGCTGATCGCCAAAAAACCACATAACAGCCCAATAGCCTAATAAAATTAAGCTTCCAAAAATGATAGATTTTTTCAGTTTTAAATAATGAAGAATTAGCGAGGCAAAAAGATAGCAAAGAGCAATGCGCTGCAAAACACCCATAATTCGCATATTCGCCAGATTCTTCAAAACCAGCTCCCCTTCCTGTCTAAATACGAACGGAAATGCGCTTAAAAATAACCCGATAAGAAAAATAAGTGCCGCCCGTTTAAATACCTTTTTTAAAAATACACTTTCCGAAATGTTTTCATATTTACGTAGGCTAAAGCTCATCGCGTTGCCAATTACAAATAAGAAAGAAGGAAAAACCCAATCGGTTGGGGTAAATCCATCCCAGGGAGCGTGTTTAAACGGTGCATAAATATGTGACCAGCTTCCCGGCGTATTCACCAGTATCATTAGCGCTACGGTAAGTCCGCGCAATACATCTAAAGCTAAATAACGCTGGTTTTTTCCGGTTTTTGCTTCCTTAAATAGTTTATTGACTTTAGTCATTCTCCTTTATGATGCTCCTAAAAGCTGAGGTTTAGATTTAAAAATTCAAGTTTGTATTATCCCATAAAAGTATAAATTTCGATTAAATAATCAATCTTTTATAAAAAAATCGAAAAAGTATTTTTAAAAATAATTTTTTTATATACTTTTAAATTCAAAATAAATTCATTTTTTTAAAAGCTTAAAACAAACTATTAATGCTTTTATTTTAAAATATGACAACTCAAACTATGCCAACAGATCTACATGACTTTTTTATAGATGAAAAGAAACTATCTAATATTAATAATGTAGAGCGAAAAAAATTCCTTCAGAAATTAAAGATTATAAAACATCTATTTCTGAATGGTGAAACCTCAAACGCCGAAGTTTGCCAGCGCTTTAATGTAAGCCTACCTACTTCCATGTCTCTGCTCAATCAACTTATTGAGGAAGGCATAGTGATAAAAAAAGGTAGGGGGAAATCTGAAGGTGGCCGTAAACCAGATCTTTACGGACTTGTAGAGAATTCGTTTTTTGTGGTGAGTATTCATATAGAACGGTTTAGAATTAAGTTGGCAGTAATTGATAATAATCATACCATTCTACACGAACAATCCTGGCCCGCAGAGATTTCTACAGATTCTAATATTGTAGATCTCTTATTTGAGTGGACCCAGAAATTATTAAAAGAAGCTAAAGTGAAACTGGACCAGGTAATGGGTGTTGGTATAAGCATGCCTGGACTGGTTTCGGCTGAAGCGGGCAAAAACTTTACCTATTATCTAAGTGAACAGGAGCCCGAATCACTTAAAAATAAGTTCGAGAAAAAATTTAAAAAGCCAGTGGCTATTTTAAACGATGCAAAAAGTGCCTGTTTAGCTGAATTTCGATTTGGTACTGCCAAAAACAAGAGTAATGTTCTGGTAATTTCTATGGACTGGGGTATTGGCCTGGGAATTATTATGGGCGGCAGGATGCACAGCGGGGAATCTGGTTTTGCAGGCGAGTTTGGACATATTCCAATGACAGAAGATGGGCTGCTTTGCCACTGTGGTAAACGCGGTTGTTTGGAAACAGAAGCATCTGGACTTGCCCTGGTTAGAAAAACCAAAGAAGGTTTAAAAGCGGGACAAACTTCGGTATTAAATAAACTTAAGAAGGAAGAGTTAGAAAAACTAGAGCCAGAAACTATTATTGATGCCGCAAACCGTGGCGACCAGTTTGCGATAAATGTACTTTCTGAAATAGGAATAAACCTTGGAAAAGGTATCGCAATCCTCATTCAAATCTTTAATCCCGAATTAGTGATTTTAGAAGGAAAAATAGCCGAAGCTAAACAGTTTATCACCACGCCAATTCAACAATCAATGAACACTTACTGTATGATGCAGCTTAAGGAACGCACCAAAATAGAACTTTCTACCCTGGGTGCAAATTCCAGTTTATATGGCGGTACCATAGCAGTAATGGACGATATTTTTAAAGACCAGGTTAGCCTGGTGAAATCCCAAATTAGTTAAAAAATTATGGCCAGATTAAATCTTTTAGAAGAAACACGTTTTGAAAAACTACCGGTAAAAGTTTATGAAGATGAACATATTGCCTCAAAAAAAGTAGCTAAACGAATTGCAGATCTTATTCGACGTAAACAAGACAAGCATGAAAATGCCGTGTTGGGCCTTGCAACAGGCGCCACCCCGGTGGAAGTTTACGAAGAGCTAATTAGAATGCATAAAGAAGAAAAGCTTAGCTTTAAAAACGTGATTACGTTTAACCTGGACGAATATTACCCCATGCAGCCTGATGCTAAACAGAGCTACGTAAAGTTTATGGACGAAAACCTTTTTAACCATATAGATATAAAAAGGGAGAATATTCATATTCCAGATGGAACCCTGGCCAAAGAAGATATTACCGATTATTGTCTCGCCTATGAAAATCAAATAGGTGCTGTTGGCGGTTTAGACCTTCAATTATTGGGAATTGGTAGAACCGGTCACATTGGTTTTAACGAACCGGGTTCAGCACCAAATTCAGGAACGCGTTTAGTAACATTAGACGATCTTACCCGAAGGGATGCTTCGCGAGATTTTGGCGGAAAAGAAAATGTACCTACCAAAGCCATTACTATGGGAATTGGTACTATTTTTAAAGCAAAAGAGATTATTTTAATGGCCTGGAGCAAGAAAAAAGCTCCAATTATTAAAAAAGCGGTTGAAGGAGAAATGTCTGGAAATGTCCCAGCAACTTACCTTCAGCTTTCAGATAATGTAGAATTTATTTTAGATGAAGATGCGGCTTCAGAGTTAACAAGATTTAATACGCCGTGGTTAGTAAAAGACTGTTCCTGGAATAAGGCACTTATCAAAAAAGCGGTAATCTGGCTTTCTTCCGAAGTAAAAAAACCAATCCTAAAACTTACTGACGAAGATTACAATAATAACGGAATGGCGCAACTTGCCACCGAGCAAGGCCCCGCCTACGATATTAATATAGATGTATTTAACCAGTTACAGCACAGTATAACCGGTTGGCCGGGAGGAAAACCCAATGCTGATGATACCCAGCGCCCAGAGCGCAAAAGCCCTGCAAAAAAACGTTCTATTATTTTCTCCCCACACCCAGATGATGATGTGATTTCTATGGGCGGAACTTTTATAAGACTGGTAGACCAGGGTCACGATGTTCACGTGGCTTACCAAACTTCAGGGAACACCGCTGTTTGGGATACCGATGTATTACGTTATGTAGAATTTGCCATAGATTTTAAGAAAAGTACCGGGGAAGATACCGAAAAGCTGGAGGCTACTTACGAGAAAATGCGTGACTTTATCGATAAAAAAGAGCCTAACGAGATAGATTTAGATGAAATAAGAGATGTAAAAGCTTTTATTAGAAAATCTGAAGCGATAGCAGGTGCCCGTTATGCCGGCCTAAAAGATAAAAATATTCATTTTATGGCCCTGCCTTTCTATGAAACCGGGAAAAAAGTGAAAAATCCAGTAACCAATAAGGATGTTGAACTTACCATGGAATTATTGAAAGAGGTAAAACCTCATCAAATATTTGCCGCCGGCGATTTTGCCGATCCACATGGGACTCATATCGTATGTTTCAGGATTATTCTGGAAGCTATGAAAAGGCTTAGAAAAACTGAATCCTGGACCAAAGACTGCTGGTTATGGATGTATCGTGGCGCCTGGCAGGAATTTGAAGTGCACGAAATTGAAATGGCCGTACCGCTTTCTCCCAAAGAAGTACAACGCAAAAGAGACGCTATTTTCCAACACCAGTCGCAAAAAGACAGACCGGTATTCCCTGGCGATGATGAACGGGAATTCTGGGTACGAGCAGAAGAAAGAAATCGCGAAACAGCCGAAAGTTATGATAAACTGGGATTAGCGAATTACGAAGCTATGGAAGCCTTTGTAAAATGGAAATTCGAATAGATCAATGAAAAAATTAATTCCTGTTTTTTATTTAATAATGGCCTTAGCTATTATTTCCTGCGGAAGTAACCCTTACGCAAAAACCAATCGTTTACATAAAAAACAGGCAAAGTTGTACAGTAAACAGTTACAGCAGTTCCCCACCCCCGAAAACCAGAAAGAATCCGCACTCAATTATGGTGACTACTGGGTGGGAACTACTAATTTTAACCTGAGAAAACCTAATTACGTGGTAATTCACCACACCGCTCAGGACTCTGTTGGCCAAACATTAACCACTTTCACCCTTCCCAGAACCCAGGTAAGTTCACATTATGTAATTGCCAAAAACGGTCTAATTTTTCATATGCTGAATGATTACTACCGCGCCTGGCACGGTGGAATTGGGAAATGGGGAAATAATACCGATTTAAACTCTTCTTCTCTGGGGATTGAAATTGATAATAATGGGAAAGAAGAATTTACCGATCTTCAAATAAATAGTTTAATTGAATTGCTTAAAGAAATTAAGGAAAAATACAATATTCCTGCAGAAAATTTTATTGGTCATTCTGATATTGCGCCCTCAAGAAAAGTAGACCCCAATGCTAATTTCCCCTGGAAAAGTTTAGCCGAAGAAGGTTTTGGGTTATGGTATGATGAAGCTGAAGTAGCTAATTTAAAACTGGAAGCCGAATTTTTTAAACCGAATCTATTGGCGATTAACCTCAACAGCCGATTAAATACCCGAATTCCATTTATAGATAAATTGGTTTTCCCTGAAGTAATTCCCGCCGATTTCAATGTTGAAAATGCTCTTAAAATTATAGGCTTTAATACGTCAAATCTGGAGGCTGCAAAAAGTGCTTTTAAATTGCATTTTATACAAAAAGATTTAGACCAGCCTTTTAGTAAGCACGATCTAAAAGTGCTTTACCAGCTACATAAGAAGTATTTGTAAGAAAGTATTATGTCAAACGGAACTAGATTATAGTTCTAACATCCTATATCCTGAAACAAGTTCAGGATGACGATTTCAAGACCATTTTCCAAGTTGTTTTTGATGGTATCAGCCTTTTCAAAAGCTTTACATCTTCACTCTCTCAGCTTCAGAAGTAGTAAAAAGATCGGTGTTTTTTAGGTATATTAAGCCTTTATCTTCTTTGTTTAAAATTCGCTTGGTTCGTAAGTAACGATTGTAGTTATATTCATCAAAATCTTCGGCTTCGGTATCAAAATTACTGATATGAACCTCGCCCATAGAGTGAATAAACTTGTTATCCCCAATCCACATCCCTACGTGAATTACGCGCTCTGAAGTAGAATCGGTTGCCGGTTTTCCAAAGAAAAGCAAGTCGCCTTTTTCAAGATTTTCAAAGTTCTTATCGGTATCCACAACATCACCGGTGTGAATTTGCTGGGAAGCATCCCGCGGAATTATCATCCCGTTCAGGAAAAATATGGTTTTGGTGTAACCGCTGCAATCTACGCCTTTAGGAGAAGTACCACCCCATAAATAAGGTAATCCCATTAATTTATGCGCCGTAGCTACCAGGTCTTCTTTGTTCTGTTCCAGGGATGACACCCATTCTTTATATGGCTGCGCATAGGCTTTCTCTACAAAAGCTTTTTTACCATTTGGGTATTCTACCTTATAAAAGTTATTTTCCTCGCTTAGAAGCTCTAAAATATTCCCCGCCACCAGATCTGAAACTGTTTGAGAGTCTGAATTTGCTTCGGTATAAGAATTACCCGTAGGCTCGGTAAAAATTAATTTATCCTGAGATTTCCAATTAGCAAATTCTTCTTCAGTCATATTTTCAATTCCGCCGTAATCTACCCAGGCCAAATAGCCTTCCGGAGTTTGAACAAAATACCAACTCCCTTCTTTTTTGTAAACTTTAAGCGGCATTCCCAGGGTTGCCTGGGTTACCAATTGTGCCGAATGTTTTGGCTCATCCCTTAAATTTGCCACTGAAATCTTTACAACTCCACGAATTTTATCTTCCAAAGCTTCAGTATCTGGAAGTACCTGCATACTATCGGTAAACTTGATATTTTCTGACTCTAGCTTTTCTTTTAATGAATTTACCGCTTCAGGATCGTTAGATTCTCCTTTAAGAATATAAGTTTCTCCGTTTTTTTCAGCTGTAACTTCAAAGAGGGCTACCCGGCCATCTGGCGCGTAGGTTTTTTCTACTTCTGCTATTTGGTTTTGAAGCGGATTCTCCTCTTTTTTTTCTTCTTTCTCCTCGCAGGAAGCAAATAAGAAAAGCGTTAGTAAAAAGGGTAAATAAGGTTTTATTAAATTCATTATTTCAATTTTAGTTTCTTGTTTTCGCCACAAATTCAGGAATGATTTTTACTTTTTTCAACAGCATAGATCCTGAAACAATCCCGAAGCTTCGGGACTGGATGACGTAATAAATAATTACAAATTCAAAATTAGTGAATTCGTAGCCTGCTTTTAATTTTCATACAATTCAACCCCGGTGCCGTTTCTTTCCGGAAAATGTACTTTTTCGTCATAAACTTTTACGCCATCGGCGATATCATTTTTAATTAAAAGTCCGCCATCCATATCTACATAATCCAAGAGCGGCAATAATTGTGCTATGGCTGAGATTCCCACTGTGGACTCGGTCATACAACCCACCATTACTTTTAAACCGAGTGATTTTCCTTTTAAAATCATTCTTTTCCCAGGCGTTAGTCCGCCACACTTGGTGAGTTTAATGTTTATGCCATGAAAATAGCCTGCGCACTTTTCAACATCGCTTTCTTCAATACAACTTTCATCGGCAATAAGTGGCAAAACCGATTCTTTATAAAGCCTTTCCATTCCTTCCCAATCGTTGGCCTTCAAGGGCTGCTCTAAAAATTCCACATTCAATTCTTTTAAAGCTTTAGCATTCTCTATAGCCTGATCTACCGTCCAGGCGGCATTAGCATCTACCCGAAAAATTGAATTTGTATGTTTTCGCAGTTCTCTAACAATAGCTACATCATCTTCGGTTCCCAGTTTTATTTTGTACAGTGGCCAGGGAAATTCTTTAATTTTCTGAACCATCTTTTCTACGGAATCTATCCCGATAGTATAATTGGTAAGCGGAATATTCTTTAAATCCAGCCCCCATAATTGATAAAGCGGTTGCTGATTTCTTTTTCCGTGGAGATCATGCATCGCCATATCCAGTGCACATAACGCAAATGGATTCTCTTTTAAATGCGGATAAGTTAACTCCCAAAGTTCTTCAGGTTCCAGGAGGATATTTTCAGCAATTAAGTCTTCAATATTAAGAATATCGGCCTGCATTTTTTTAATCGTGACTCCATAATAGGAAGTTGCCGTAGCTTCTCCATAACCGGTAAATCCGCGGTCGCTTAAGGAAACGATTAAAGTTGGCTGAACATCTCTGGAACCATGACTTATGGTAAAGGTGTTTTTTAGTTCCAGGTTGTATGGATGAAATTTTAGCTCCATTTTCTTAGAATTTTAGTCAATAGAAACCTCATCGGTTTTAGCCCTGTATAGAGCGAAAAGGCCTAACATGGTAATTGAGGCGTTAACTAACAAAATTTCAAAACCAAACTGATAGCCATTTAGCCAGGCTTCAGAATTGAAATCTAAAATTACTGAAATTACCGGTGATAAAATGCATACTACGGGTACCCATTTATCCCTAACCGGATTTTTACTCAATAAACCATAAGCGAATAGCCCCAGAAGTGGGCCATAGGTAAAGCCGGCAACTTTAAATACGGCGCTTACCACGCTGCTATCATTTAGCGAATTAAAGACTATAATTACAATAAACATTAAAATGGTAAACCCAATATGAACCAATAACCTGGTCTTTTTCTGATTCTTTTCTTTTTTCTGAATATCTAAAATATCCACACAAAACGAAGTGGTAAGTGCTGTTAATGCTGAATCTGCACTGGAAAATGCCGCGGCGGTAATTCCTAAGAGGAAAACAACACCGGCAAGAATTCCAAAGTGATTTAATGCCAGTAATGGATAAAGATCATCTGTTCTTTCGGGAATGGCGATTCCCTGGTCCATCGCGTATTTATAAAGCAGAACTCCCAGAGCTAAAAAAAGCACAGTAGAAAAGAAAAACACGATAGAAAACCAGAAAATATTCTTTTGTGCTTCGCCTTTACTTTTACAGGTTAAATTTTTCTGCATTACGTTTTGGTCAAGCCCATTCATCGCAATGGTAATAAATATTCCCGCCAGGAAACTCTTGAAAAACGCATTATTAGAGCGCCAATTCCAGTCGAAAATTGTAGATTTTTCACTGTTAGCAACGGTTGCGAATACATCGGTAAATTTAAGTCCCATATGGTCTACGATCATAAAAATACTGATCACCACAGCTAACAACAAGAAAGTAGTTTGCAGGGTATCTGTCCACACGATGGTTTTGATCCCTCCTCGAAACGTATATAACCAAATTAAAGCAATGGTGATCATTACCGTAACCCAAAACGGAATTCCAAAAGCATCAAAAAATGCAATTTGCAAGACTAAAGCCGCTAAAAATAATCGAAAAGAAGCACCTATTGTTTGGGAAAGAAGGAAAAACGAAGCCCCGGCATAATAGGAATTCTGCCCGAAGCGATCTTTTAAATATTCATAAATAGAGATCAATTTCAATTTATAGAATAACGGAATTAAAACTAATGCAATCACCGCATATCCTACCATATTCCCCATCACGAATTGCAAATAAGTCCAGTTAGAGTTACCAACTTCCCCTGGAACAGAAATAAAAGTAACGCCAGAAAGGGTTGCGCCAACCATCCCATAGGCTACCAGGAACCAAGGCGATTGCCTGTTTGCAGTAAAAAAGGTATTGTTATCGGCTTGCTTGGAGGTAAAATGACTAATAGCCAGTAATAAAAGAAAATAACCGGCTATTACGCCAAAAACGAGAATAGGGCTCATATATGATCAATTTACTCGATAATCGAGATTTATTGTTCCGGGGCATGCCTCGAAATCTAAAATACTTTTCATTTTTTACATCGTGGGCTTGCCCCGAATTAATTTACTTTAATTTCTATAAACTCGCTCTGATTACCGGTACGATCTACCGCGGTAACTCCAATTTTTTGAAGTTTAGTTTTCTTCTCTCCTACTTCTTTCTGCAAATCCTGACTTCTTTTTTCGGAATTTAAAATTTTATAATCCCAGTTTCCGGTTTCGTATTTAAAGTATAGCACCCATTTGTGAATATCCTCATCATTTTCAACGCCCCAGGTCATTTCAATCTTATCAAGATTTTCATTCACCGTGACATTTGGAATTTCCGGTGGGGTGTTATCTAACCAGGGACTTGGTGGAACCAGGGTTTTCTTTCTGTAAGGTCCTTCTTTTATTGCTTTTGCCAATTCCTTATTTTTCAACAAGGGACCAATACTCCAATGCACGGCACCTTTACTCTGCGGAAGCATTCCGCGGGTAATCATAATTTGATTGATAACTTCGGTAATATGCATTTCATCACCTTCCCCACCAACATTCATTCCCGGCCATAAATGGCGTTGTTTGGTGTTTTCACTTTGCCACCACCCCAATAATTCCGGAAAACTCTGCCCAAGCTGACTTATTTTCCAGTACAATTGCGGGGTGTAGTAATCTATCCAACCTTCATTTAACCAAAGTTTAGCATCGGCATATAATTTATCATACTGGTCATACCCCTGAACAGATTCAGGATACCCCGGGCGCCAAATCCCAAAAGGACTTAATCCGAATTTTACATGAGGTTTTTCTGCTTTAATTTCCTCGTAAATCCTTTTAATAAAAACGTTTACGCTTTCTCTACGCCAATCGCCACGAGAAAGTTCACCCCCAGCAGCCTGATAGGCTCTCCAGCTCTTATCATCTGGAAAATCTTTACCATTATTATAAGAATCGTAGGGATAAAAATAGTCGTCAAAATGAATCCCGTCAACATCATAGCGCTTTACAATATCCATCACTACTGCTGAAGATCGATCTTGTGTTCCTTTTTGGGCGGGATCCATCCACCACATTCCATTTTCCAGTTCCACGACAAGACCAGGATTGGTTTTAATAACCGATTTTTCGCTGATTTCTTTTCCTGTGGTATGATGAGCGCGATAAGGATTTAACCAAACATGCAACTCTAAACCACGTTCATGAGCAGTATTTATCCAAAATTTAAGCGGATCGTAATAAGGATCAGGGGCTTTTCCCTGTTCTCCGGTAAGATAATAAGACCACGGCTCTATTTCACTGTCGTAAAGAGCATCGGCCTGCGGACGTACCTGGAATACTACTGCATTAAAATTATGTTCTTCTAAAAAATCGAGCAATTCCAGCGCTTCTTGCTGTTGTGCTGAAGTTGAAAGACCGGGTTTGCTGGGCCAGTTGATATTGGCAACGGTGGCCACCCAGGCTGCCCGGAATTCTTCAATATTTTTTGGAGTATTTGGATCCCATTTTACCTCATCTTCTTCTGGAGTTGCTGGAGCTTCAATTTCCTCTGGGATTTCTTCAACAACTTCTTCAGATTCAGGTTTTTCCTGAGGTTGGGGTTGGGGTTGTGGGGCATCTTTTGTTGTTTTACAGGAAAAGAAAAACATAAATAGCACAAGGAGGGAAAGAATTGATTTTTTCATCGTGTAGAGTTTGAATAATTAACGGAAGATGCAAGCTTAAATTGAATATACAAAATTAAGCTTTTCGATAAGCTAAAACAGCCTCCCGAACACTTCCGTATTTCTGAAGCAAGCGAGCAGCTTCATTTTCTTCAACATTTAATTCTTCCATAATCATTCGGGTACCGCGGCCAACTAATTTTTTATTAGAAAGTTGCATATCTACCATTTTGTTACCTTTTACGCGGCCCAATTTTATCATTACCGAGGTAGAAATCATATTTAAAACCAACTTTTGAGCGGTTCCGGCTTTCATTCTTGTGCTTCCTGTTACAAATTCGGGCCCGGTAACTACTTCAATAGGAAATTCACTGGCGTCTGCTAACGGACTACCGGAACTACAGGTAACGCAACCGGTAATAATTCCTTTCTTTCTGGCTTCTTTAATTCCGCCTATTACATAAGGGGTGGTTCCAGATGCAGCAATTCCCACCAATACATCTTTTTCAGAGATTTGATATTCCTGAAGATCTTTCCAGGCCTGTTCGGTGTCGTCTTCAGCATTCTCCACTGCATTTCTAAGCGCGGTATCACCACCGGCAATTAAACCGATAACCATTTGATCTGAAACTCCAAAAGTTGGTGGGCATTCAGATGCATCTAAGACTCCCAGCCTACCACTCGTGCCGGCACCAATATAAAAAAGTCTGCCGCCCACTTCCATTTTTAAAACTATCTCATCTACCAGTTTTTCTATTGCCGGAATTTGTTTTTCAACACTTTGGGGTACCGTTTTATCTTCCTTATTTATATTACTTAAAAGATCTGCAGTACTCATTTTCTCCAAATCGTTATAATTTGAAGTCTTTTCTGTATCGGGATTATTATTTTCCATTTTAAATTCAGTTAAAAATTACCACCTGGATTCCGGCATATATTCTGAAAAAACACCTTTATTTCTATCGCTGTTCCATTCTACCTCTGGAGTTCGAAAGTAATGCACATCCATAAGGTCCAGTCGCAATCCATGTTCACTTAATCTTTTTATAAAGTTTTTATAATCTTTATTTTCTTCTTCACTCCAACCCACTTCTGCCATCGCAATTGTTCGCGGCCAAAACCTATCATCGGCAGCTTCATTAGAAAGTACCATCTCGGTCCAAACCGGAGCCTCTACCCCTATTGTATTTGGGTTTTTCACCTTAAAGGTATAAGCATCTTTTAAAGAAACTCCATCTTCCTTGCACCAGTTATTGGTCATTTCCTGTCCCGGCACGTTGGCGTGATCATAATAAAAACTTGAACAAATAGATTCTATTATAGGCGTATTCACTACACTATTGGTTTTCCCATTCCAACGCTGACTAATCAATGTACTATCTACCTGTGCCTGGGTTACTTCTTCCCATCCAATGGTTGTTTTTCCTAAACCTCGAACAATAGAATCTGCTTTTATCACAAATTCTTTATAGCGTTCATCTTCAATTTCATCTCCTCCAATATGCAAATAATCTCCCGTAGTAATTTCGGCCATTTCGCTTAAAACCGTTGCAACAAAATCGTAGATCTCCGGTTTATCCAGGCATAATTTGCTCCAGCCCACTGTGTACTCGTGGAAAAGTTGTGGAGGAGTTGCCAACCTGGGTTCAATATTTGCAAATTCGTCGCAATTCAATTCAGGATACGCCATTAATGCAGAATAAATATGGCCGGGCATATCAATTTCAGGAACTATTACAATATTTCTCGCTGCGGCATATTCCTGGATTTCTTTATATTCTTCCTGGGTTAAATACCCGGAACGACCGCCTTTTACAGCGCCTTTACTTCCCAGTTCAGTTAGTTTGGGTTTTTGTTTTATTTCTATTCGCCAACCCTGGTCATCGGTTAGGTGCAAATGAAGTCGGTTTAATTTATAAAAAGCCATTCTGTCTAGATGCTTTTTAATATAATCTGGGCCAAAAAAACTACGGGCAATATCCAGCATGGAACCACGCCACTCGTATTTTGGACTATCTGAAATACTACACTGCGGAAGTTTAATTTCTTCTGAAACTTTTTTATTTTCAATTTCAGCCGGGAACATTTGTCGTATGGTTTGAATTCCATAGAAAAGTCCTGCTTCCGAAGCTGCTTCTAAACTAACCACACTAGAAGATATATTCAAATTATAACCTTCTTTCCCCAGGGTTTCTTCAAGATTTGGATCAAGATTAAGGCTAAAACCGTTACAGTTTTCGCCTTTCATAGTATAACTTTGCGTATAAGTATTTTTCAACAATCGCTGCAGCCAGGCAGCCGATGCTTCTGCACCGGAATTAAAACAAACCACTGTTCTTTCCTGGAGTGTAAAGAAACCTTCTTTCCACTCAATTTCTGCCGGCTGCGGAATGATTGCCGGTTTTTCAGTTTGGGATTCTTGTGCGGATAAACCCCACTGAAATAACACTAAAAAAACTAAACTAACACTTAACTTTAAACTTTTCATTATAACAATATTTTACTCGATAATCGAAATTTATAAACTCCAGGACCAACCCAGAAATCAGAGATTATTTCTCCGAGGTAATTTACTTTATTTTATGCCCTTTTGCAGCAAAAAACCAGATATAAAGGTAACTTGGGATAACTATCCAGTAAGCCGATTGCGGATCAAAAGTATCTGCCAGGTAACCATAAATTAGCGGTAAAATAGCTCCACCGGCAAGGGCCATAATTAAAAATGAAGATCCCATTTTAGTAAATCTCCCCAGGCCGTGAAGTGCTAAAGGCCAGATAGCCGGAAATACCAAAGCATTTG
>Ga0207891_1000973_pt1 | contig 15199 bp, 13 predicted proteins | sample LinPmetageLP50_FD_184061 | JGI IMG/M metagenome (GOLD analysis project Ga0207891, IMG submission 184061) | Marine viral communities from the Pacific Ocean - LP-50 (SPAdes) | ecosystem: Environmental > Aquatic > Marine > Oceanic | place: Pacific Ocean | collected 2011-08-27 | reverse complement strand
AGTGGTGACATAATTGCCTATTTGTCACCACTAAAGGCCGCCTACGATGGACAGCTTTAAAAGGTCTTCAAATGCAGAGGAATCAACGGCTAGAGGGGATGTCACCAGCAATGAATGTTACGGGTGCTGCGGCAGTGGTGGTTTCTTTGTGCAGTCTGAACACTTTATTACCGCCCACAAAGGCAAAATAGGCGACGTTTCTATTTACGGGCAAGAGGCCAATCACACCACATGGCAGTTGGCCGCCATGAACATGGTCATACGCGGCATCGACTTTAACTTTGGCAAAGAGCCAGCCAGCACCTATACCCACGACCAACACCCCGACCTGCGGGCCGACTTCGTTATGGCCAACCCGCCATTCAATATGAAAGAGTGGGACACCGGTGTGAGCGAAAACGACCCGCGCTGGGTTCACGGCAAACCGCCCAGTGGCAACGCCAACTTTGCGTGGTTACAGCACATGCTCTACCACCTAGCACCCAATGGCAGCTTGGGCTTGTTACTCGCCAACGGCTCTATGAGTTCTAACACCAGTGGCGAAGGTGCTATTCGCCAAGCACTTATAGAAAAGGATCTAGTGGAATGCATGGTCGCCTTACCCGGCCAATTATTTACCAATACCCAAATTCCCGCCTGTATCTGGTTTTTAAGCAAAAACAAAAACGCCCGCAGCGCCGCCAGTGGCAGAGAACTACGCGATCGTCGCGGCGAAGTCTTGTTTATAGATGCCCGTAATTTAGGTTATATGAAAGACCGTGTATTGCGTGATTTTACCCAAGACGACTTAAACAAAGTCACCGAGACGTTTCATTCGTGGCAAATGGGCGAAGCCTATGAAGACGCCGCTGGCTTTTGTAAATCTGCCAAACTAGAAGAACTGCAAAAACACGACTATGTGCTGACGCCAGGGCGTTATGTAGGGGCTACCGAAGAAGAGGGCGACGGCGAACTCTTTGCGGATAAAATGGCACGGTTAACTGGGCAATTGAAAAGCCAGTTTGAAGAATCGGATCGTTTGGAGGTGGAGATTAAAAAGAACTTGGCGGGGTTGGGTTTCGATGTCTAGTTTTCAGGAAGTTCTAATTGGTGACGTTTGTTCTGTAGGCGACGGTGCTCATAGTAAAGTTAAAAGGATTGGTGAAGGCGTGCCGTATTTAACTTCGAAAAATATAGGCCAAGGGGAGCTGAAGTTAGATAAATTGGATTTTATATCTGAAGAATCATTTGAAAAACTGTTTCCAGAAAATAGTAAAGCGACTAGAAGGCCCCGGCCCGGTGATGTGTTATTTGGAATAATTGGTACTTTTGGTAATTCATATCTTTATAAAGAAGGTGATTATTTTGGATTCTCTAGTTCTATTGGCTTGCTGAGACCTGATCCAGAAAAACTGGATTCAGAATATTTATATTATGTCGTTAGTAGTGAAGTATTTAAAAGTAATCATGCTAATCATAATGCCGGTTCTGTGCAGGGTTATACAAATATTCCAACTGTTAAAAGTTTACCGATTCCATTGCCACCGTTGGCAGAACAAAAAAGAGTTTCTAAAATATTGAAATCGCTGGACGAAAAAATAAAGCTCAACCGCCAGGCCAACCAAACCCTAGAACACATCGCCCAAGCCATCTTCAAAAGCTGGTTTGTCGATTTCGACCCCACCCGCGCCAAAATCGCCGCCAAACAACACTGGCAAGCCTTGCACGACGTAGTCGAAACCAGCTCGCCCACTTGCTACAGCGAAACCGACGATACAGCTAAGCCAAACATCCAAGGCCTCGACGAAGCCATGAACCAAGCTGCCATGGCTGCTATCAGCGGCAAGACCCCTGAAGAACTACAACAACTCAGCCCAGAGCAGCTACAGCACCTGCAAAGCATCGCCGCTTTGTTTCCTGACGCCTTGGTTGATTCTGAGTTGGGTGAGATTCCGGAGGGATGGGAGGAAATGCCATTTGGAAAATTATTATCAAAGGCAATAGGAGGGGATTGGGGGAAGGAGGAGCCCGACGAAAAACATACAGAAAAAGTCAAAATTCTTCGGGGTACAGATTTGCCAAATGTTTATGCAGGTGATGATAGTAAAGTCCCAACACGATTCGTAGAGGCTAAGAAGCTTGCTACTAGAAAGTTGGAGGTTGGCGATATAGTTATCGAAGTGTCTGGTGGGAGCCCGACACAACCGACAGGACGTTCCTTATTTGTAACACAAGAAATTATTAATAGACTAGATTCTGATCTAGAACCTGCAAGTTTTTGTAGGCTATTTAGGCCAGTTGATAGCAGCGTTGGTTTGATGCTCGGATTGCATCTTCAAAAAATTTATGAAGATGGGAAGACCTGGTTTTATCAAAATACTAGCACGGGTATTAGTAACTTCCAGACAACAGTTTTTTTAGAAAAAGAACTCGTGATATTGCCTGAAATTGAGCTTAGGAAAGCTTTTTATGAAATGGTAATGCCATATTTGCAACGAATCTCTAGTGCGGAAAACAAAGAGTTAGAGCAGTTGCGTGATGCGTTATTACCAAAACTCCTCTCTGGCGAACTTGAAGTTGGCGAGGTTACCTAACTGAATTATGGATAATTATGATTTTGAAAAAATCCCGTTATGGAATGACGACACTGTCAATTTTGATATTCTGTCTGATGAGGTTAATGGCCGTATTCCCGTCACTCGCTTAGAGCATTGGCAGGATTTTACGCGATTGCTTGAAGCTCCCTTTTTTAACCGGCCAAAAACGCAATTGGTTTTTCGTGGCCACCGTCGTTTCGATTGGGGCTTGATGCCGACGCTAGCCAGAATTCCTGAATCGGGCATTATTGATAAAGAACTGGCTGATACGCAACTGGACTATTTCAGACGGGCGGTAAGAGGTCGGCTTTCAAATAATGGGTTGGTACTAGAAGACGAAGAAGATGAGCTATGGGCCGTCGGGCAGCATCACGGCTTAATGACGCCCTTGTTGGACTGGACTTATTCCCCTTATGTGGCGTTATTTTTTGCTTTTTCCAAGGAGGATTCGGAAGAAGAAAAGGAGAACGATTACCGCGCTATTTATGTTTTAAATAGAACATTCATTGCTGATGATGAACTTTGCCCTGAAATACGTATGTTTGAGCCGCGCAAAGATGATCATGGTCGTCTGGTTAATCAAGCAGGTCTATTCACATTTTCACCTTATGATTCCACTATCGAAAATAAGCTCACAGACACTATAAGTGACGAAGATTTTGACGATGATGAATTGCGCAATGCGCCAGAGGAGGATCAAGCCAATATCATCGCTAAGTATATCTGTAAAATTTATATCAAAAACGAAGATCGTGAAGGCTGTATGCGGCACCTACGACGGATGAATGTTCATCATGCCAGTTTGTTCCCTGATCTTATCGGAGCCTCTGAATACTGTAATTTAATTGTTGCAGAGGAAAGACGCGAGTATGAGCTGGAACAATCGACGCGGCGCGTAAAGAAGTCTCAATTACCCGCCGTTGATACTACCAGGCCTGAAAAACCTCGGGTCTTTGAATTAGACGAAGATGATGTGCCCATTATTGCAGGTATATTAGATTCACAAGCGATCAAACAGGTAGAGCCAGGTCGAATCCAGCTAATAGCTGAAAGATTGAATAAAGACATAAAACAGTTGCAGGTGGTTGATTGGTATGAACGCGAGGCGATTCTGGCGAAAATACGTTCTACTTTAAGGATTACACTGAGAAAGCTAGGTTATCCAGCTAATGCTAGGGATGCGGCTATAGCAAGTATATTGGATGTGTTGACTAAGGACGCAAAGGCTAAATGAGTAGCTATCCATGACTGGTAATCATCAAATTCAACTATTTCGAGCGGCTGACGGCAAGGTAGAGTTGGAAGTCTCACTGGATCAGGATACGGCTTGGCTTAGCCTGGACCAAATGGTGGACCTGTTTGCGCGTGATAAGTCGGTAATATCCCGCCATATATCAAACATCTTTAAGGAAGGGGAGCTGGTGCGGGATTCAGTTGTTGCAAAAAATGCAACAACTGCGGCAGACGGTAAGATCTACCAAGTTAGCTACTTTAATTTGGATGTGATTATCTCCGTTGGCTACCGGGTCAAATCCCAGCGAGGGGTACAGTTTCGCCAGTGGGCTACAGGGGTGCTAAAAAAGCATTTGGTAGAAGGCTATACCCTCAACAAGCGCCGCCTACAGGAACGCGGCATTGAGTTTGAGCAGGTGGTACAGCTGCTGACGCAAACACTGGCAAATCAGCAATTAGTGACCGAGCAGGGCGCGGCGGTATTGCAGGTGATTAATGACTATGCCCGCAGTTGGTCCTTGTTACAGGGCTACGATGAGCAAAGTATAGTTGATCAAACAGCCCGCCAAACTGACATGGCAGGTCTGGAACTGGAACAGGTATTACCCGCCATTGCACAGTTGAAGCAGGCCTTGATTACCAAAGGTGAAGCCACCGAGCTGTTTGCTCAATTGCGCGGCGATGGTCTGGCCTCGGCACTGGGGACTTTAGAGCAAGGCTTTGGCGACGAATGGTTTTACCCCAATGTGGCTAGCCGAGCCGCCCACTTGCTGTATTTTGTTATTAAGAATCATCCTTTGGCAGATGGAAACAAGCGCACGGGTTCGTTTTTGTTTTTGTGGTATCTGCGCAATAATCAGCATTTGCTGGCCAAACCGGTTGAAGCGCTGGTTAACGACAACACCTTGGTGGCTTTGGCGTTATTGGTTGCCGAAAGTAAGCCGGATCAAAAAGAACTGATTATTCGCCTTGTGCAGCAGTTTATAGTGATTAAGGCCAATTAAAGGATTAATAAGTGATCACAGAAGATCAGCTGGAACAGCTCTGCCTCGCTTGGTTTAAAGCCATAGGCTACGACTATGTGTGCGGCTACGATATTGCCCCCGATGGCGAAAGCCCTGAGCGCAGCGACTACCGGCAAGTCGTTTTGCATGACCGCCTGTTGGCCTGCCTGCAGCGTTTAAACCCCACTATTCCGTACAGCACCTTGGTGCAAGTGGCGTTTCAGGTTGCGAAACCAGAATCCCCGAGCCTGATTAAAAACAATAAAGCCTTTCATTCTTGCTTGCTGGAAGGCGTGAAGGTGAGTTTTAAGGATGCGGTAGGGGAGGAAAAGACCGATTACGTTAAATTAGTCGATTTTGCCAATACCGCGAATAACCAGTTTTTAGTGGTTAACCAATACACGATTACCGGCAGCAAGGGTAATCGCCGCCCCGATGTGATTGTGTTTGTTAATGGTTTGCCGCTGGCGGTCTTAGAATTGAAAAACCCCGCCGACAGCAATGCTGATATTTGGTCGGCTTTCCAGCAGTTGCAAACCTATAAAGATGAAATCGCTGATCTGTTTATTTTTAACGAGGCGCTGATTGTCAGTGATGGCCTAAATGCGCGAGTCGGTTCGCTTACCGCGAGCAAAGAGCGATTTTTACCATGGCGGGTGGTAAATAACGAACACGATAAGCCACAGTTTGAATACTTTTTAGAAACCTTGGTGAAAGGCTTTTTCAAGCCGGAACTGTTTTTAGACTATCTGCGTCACTTTGTATTGTTCGAGCAAGCCGGTGACGTAACGATTAAAAAGATCGCCGGTTATCACCAGTTTCACGCGGTGCGCGAAGCGGTGCGGGCTACGGTTATTGCCGCCCAACAGCAATCTAAGAACCTGACGGAGCCAAGGGCGAACTATGCCAACAACGTGGTACCGGGCTCCGGTAAAGCTGGCGTGGTTTGGCATACCCAGGGTTCGGGTAAGTCAATCTCCATGGTGTGCTATGCCGGTAAACTGCTGGCACAGCCTGAAATGAACAATCCCACTATTGTTATTGTCACTGATCGCAATGATTTAGACGGCCAGTTATTTGATACCTTTGGCATGGCCAGCGATATTTTGAAGCAAACCCCGGTTCAGGCGAGCGACAGGGACGACTTGCGCGATATTTTAGCGTCGCGGCAATCCGGCGGTATTATCTTCACAACCGTGCAAAAGTTTGCCTTAGCCAAAAATGAAGACGGTAGTGAGGAGTCTAGCCACCCAGTACTGAGCACCCGCCATAATATCGTGGTAGTGAGTGATGAAGCGCATCGCAGCCAATACGGCGACAAAGCCAAGCTTGTTAATGTTAAAGACAAGGCTGGCAATGTGGTTGATATGAAGTACACCTTCGGCTATTCCAAGCATATGCGCGACGCCTTGCCGGAAGCTTCGTTTATTGGCTTTACCGGCACACCGATTGATTCTGCTGATAAAGACACCCGCGCGGTATTTGGTGACTATGTTTCGATCTACGACATTCAAGACGCGGTAGATGATGGCGCTACGGTGCCAATCTATTACGAGTCTCGCTTGGCAAAGCTCGATATTAATGCCGCAGCGATGGAAGCCTTAAACGATGAAGTAGACGAGGTGATTGAAGACGAGGAGGATGTCTCTATTCGCGAAAGCACTAAATCGAAGTGGGCGGCACTGGAAAAACTCGTTGGCAGTGAGCCGCGTATAGCGCAAGTGGCCAAGGATTTAGTAACACACTTTGAAGACCGCACTAACACTATGCCGGGTAAAGGCATGATTGTGTGTATGAGTCGCGAAATTTGCGTGGACATGTATAACGCGATTGTTAGCTTTAACCCCGACTGGCACGATCTTGATCCCGCCAAGGGCGCCATTAAAGTGGTAATGACGGGGTCGGCCTCTGATAAAGCCAAGTTGCAGCCGCATATCCATAACAAGATTACCAAAAAGTTGTTTGAGAAGCGTTTTAAAGACGTTAATGACCCACTGCAATTGGTGATAGTGCGGGATATGTGGCTGACGGGTTTTGACGCGCCTAACTGTCACACCATGTATATCGACAAGCCAATGAAAGGCCACAACTTAATGCAGGCCATAGCTCGTGTTAACCGCGTGTTTAAAGACAAGCCCGGCGGTTTAGTGGTGGATTACATCGGCATTGCCAATGAATTGAAGCAGGCCCTAAAAACCTATACTGGCTCCCAGGGCAAAGGTAAACCGACCCACGACACCCACGAAGCCTTTGCAGTGCTGCTGGAAAACATAGATAAGCTACATGGCATGATGCACGGCTGCGATTACAGCGAGTTTGAAACCAAGGCGCTAGAACTGCTGCCAAGGGTGATGAATCATATTCTCTCTTTAGAGGGCGCCAACGGTGAGTTGGATGGTAAAAAACGCTTCCTCGATGTTATGGCGAGCCTGCGCTCAGCCTATACCCTGTGTGGCACCTTAGACGAAGCTAAAGCTTATTCTAAGGAAATCGCTTTTTTTGACGCCGTAAAAAATGCGATTAGCAAATTTACCACTGTGGATAAACGCCGTACCGATGAAGAGAAAAATTCGGCCTTAAAGCAAATTATCGACAATGCCATTATTGCCGGTGGCGTTGACGATATTTTTAAGCTGGTGGGGCTAGATAAGCCGAATATTGGCCTATTGTCTGCTGAGTTTATGGAAGACGTCGCCAACCTTAAAGAAAAGAACCTTGCTGTTGAGCTGCTAGAGCGCCTACTGCGCGATGAGGTAAAAGCCCGAATGAAAACCGATGTGGTCTCTGAGAAGAAGTACTCAGAGCGCATTATGGAAACCCTGCGTAAATACCATAACCGCGCAATTGAAACGGCGCAGGTGATTGAAGAGCTGATTAAAATGGCCAAAGACATGGCCACAGACGCGGAGCTAGCTGAAAAGTCTGGGCTGTCGTCAGACGAAATTGCCTTTTACCGCGCATTGATTCAAAACGAAGCCGCGGTTAAGGAGCTCGGCGATAACAACCTGCGTGAACTCGCCAAGTATGTGACTGAGCAGTTGCGCAAATCCACCACGGTAGATTGGCAAGTTAGGGATAGTGTAAGAGCTAAGTTAAGAAACTTAGTGCGCCGCGCACTTCGACGCTGGAAATATCCGCCGGATAAGTCCGAAGAGGCGATTGAACTGTGTTTACAACAAGCAGAAGTTTTAAGCCAAAACTGGAGTTTGTAAATTTGAAACCTTGTTGCGCTTTGTATCCCTCTGGGGGTATCGCGTGCACAGGTGCTTAATCGCCGAGCGGCCAGCCACAAATCAAAGCCATCGTACACCAAGACCTCCAAGCGATTGGCGCGTTTGTTGGCAACTTAATAAAAAAGGCAGGCTTCGCCGAAGCTTTGCACCACACGCGCCAACCAAGCTTCATCAATGCGGATCATGATTGAGACGTCAGCCAAGAAGCTAAATCGGCAAGATCGGACATTGGGGGCGGCGCGTGTAACTGCATTATCTGCCGTTTTACATTATTTTTTATTTGTACATTCGAGTTTGAAAACGTATTCGGAGGCATCTTGTGCAATTTCAGTGAATGATACTGGGTTGGGGGTAGGGCGAGATTCGAGATATTTCACGTTGTGAATACTTAGGAATGACTTTAGTACTTCAGCTTTTATCGCAAACCCTATGTTTTGAGGGAGTTGTCCGTATCTGGCAATGAATGTGTGTGGATTAGCAATCGCTCGCACAACTCCAATAACAAGACCGCTGGAGTCTAATAATGGTCCTCCACTATTTCCACCGTGAATCGGAGCTGTAACTTGAAGTCCGTTAGAGTCGTCTCCTATTCCTACAACTGAGCTCACTATTCCCGTGGTCACCGTCAGCGTCGATGAGAAATTTCCCCCTAATGGAAAGCCGGCAACAGTGCATGTTTCTCCAATCAATGTGGCGGAAGCTTGCCTGAATAATGCTACGGATGGCCATTTGTCGGATTTGGCTTGCAGTAATGCTAAGTCATTAAGTGCGTCATAGCCAAGCACCAAGCAAACCACTCGTTCGCCACCCAAAATAACGTATACGCGTTTGGCGCCATTTATTACATGATGATTTGTTATGATATGCCCGTCATCAGATACAGCGAAGCCTGTGCCTGAGCTGTATGTTATTTCTGATGTGTTTTCCGGAGGCTCTTCGGCGGTTTCATCATTCACGACTCTAGATTTTGCTACCAGTAGTATTAGTATTGATAACGGTCCGAGAAATAGACCTAATACATAGCCAGCTGTTGGAACGCCTTTACGATTAGCGATGTACTCGGCGGCCAAAATCGAGAATATCCATACCATTGGGATGTTGATATTTGAAATTGCATCCATTCTTTTTTTCTCAGGGTAAAATCAAGTAGTGACACTTAATCTATATGCAGTGGTTTGACGCCTACATTTGTATCTTTCGATAGCTAAGCTTCAAGCTCGTCGGCCCAGCGACTCTTTTCACGATAAATGGGATAGAAGGTAAATAACATCCAAGAGTGTAATATTTCAGCCGACCATGTAATGGGCCCTACGTGATATGGGCCTTGTTTGGGAAACAGCCATTCAGGTATTTCAAGGTATTCGTAATCCTCATCATTTTTCATCGTTGCTGTCCTGTAGTGGTGGTTTTAGGCAATCCAAGCAAGTGATATTGTCCGACTAAGTCTAAGTTTTTGTAGTTCCTTGCTGATTTGGTTGCTTGTCATTGGTCCTTCTTTTTCCGCCAATCTGAGCTACCGTTAAGCTGGTCTACCACAACAGACAATGCGCGTACTGCTTCGTCTTTTGCGTAGAGATGTTGAATATAAAGTCTATCCCTAGTTCTCTTCCACATGCGGGGACGGCAGTTACCATGCAGTTTTTCATATAGCTTATTGCGCTTGGCGCAGGCTCTGCCGTGTGTGCCTTCCAATTGCGTGGGGTAGAGCAATCGGCAACATTGCCGACAATAGAAAGAGGTGTCGTGCATATAAACTACTTCACAGCGCCGCATGCAGCGAGGGCAGTTTAACCAGTGCCGAACCCCGCCAAATTGGCACGGTGTAGTCGACAGCGGGATTACGCATTCTCGCTTTAGCCAGTTTTCGTCCTCGAGTCGGTTCCTGTAGTAAAAACTTAGGATAATGTGTTTTTCAGATTCTACACGAATGTTGAAGTTGCCTGCTGATTGGCCATTGCGTGTCCAAGAAAGAGTGCCACGCCCGTACGGCACTAATAACCCTTGTTTGCGCAGAAACCGAATATCGATATGTTTTGAGTTACCTGTTGTTTTGGGGAAGGATGATGGTCTCCCGCTACCCATTCCGCCCATCTCATATCTCCTTTTTCTCGAAATACATAGGGGATAGTGTTTTTAAGTTTGTAGTCCTTATCCAAGTGTTAGCTACAAATCTGCCCCTGTTTTGCTTCCTGTGCCCGGCTGGCTCTGCTGCCATGGCCTCAAACCACATCTCTCGATAACGAGCTAGGGCAGCGTCACGCATGCCTGGATCGAAGGGTAAGTGGTGGCGTAGAAATAAGAGGTCATCGTGCGTTAGCTCTAAGCCGTCCTTATTGAATGCGTCGATACTTAGTTCAAAAATAGCAAGTGTGGCGGATTTGGCGGATTGGCGTATTTTAGCAGTAGAACCTTCAGCATGGTCTGGATTTTCGCGTGTTTTCAGCATTGGTGGGTGTTGGCGGATATTGGCGGGTACTGGCGGATTTGTTGCGGATGCAGTCATCGCCGCCTGTATTGGCCGCTGATTACGTATTGCCATGCCTTCGGCTATTAGGTCTAGCATGATATAACCTCCCAATACACCGCTTTAGCGCCAGATCCCATTTGCACCTCTAGGTGGCCATCCATGCGTAGCCTGTCCAGTATGGTTCTGGTTTTGCTGGCTTTTCGGTAGGCCCTCGGTAATCGGTTAAATTGAGTCGCCTCCAGCTTACCGCCGTGTTGAGTTATCCAGTCGAGTAATTCACGCGCCTGTATATCCTCTATATCGTTTGCGGCTTCACCTGTGCGGGCTGCCATTGATTCCAAGTAATAGGCCGTTAGTTGTCCAGCTCTTTGAATATGACTTTCTGTAATCTCCTCGTTTTCAATGAATGCCATTACAGCCGCAATTCTGGCTGCGTTTTCTGCAGCCTTGGACGCGAAGGCTTTAATGTCGATAAACATGCCGGTTGGTGTCAGGTGTCGTTCTATACCATCATGTAAGGCTTCCCATTGTTGATAGGCATCACCGGTAATTTCGAGGGTGCGCAGATCTAATCCGCCGGTTTCTTCATCTGTGGCTGCAGTCATACCTAGCAATTCGGTTAGCCGCGTCCAATAGGCGGTAATAGCAGGATCATCATCTGGGCCTATTGTCGCGTCACGATTTGCGAGAAAGCGAGTGCCGGCAATACTGCTTTCATGGCAGATTAGAAAGCGAGCTATGAAGCCTTGGCCGAGTAATAGCGGATCGGCCAATACTTCCGCACTTACTATCGGTTGCACCATAAGGTGAGTAGATAGGCGGCGGCTGTCCATGTCGCCAGATTCACCCTCAGCGGCGCGGGTACGCTGTAAGGTGCTGCCATCCCATAATTGAGATAGACAGCCAATCATGCGGCCCTTTGCCTCTGCGGTCATACCGTGGCCGCTAAAGAAACCTACGGCCTCATCAGAGAATAAACCGGCGCTGGGTAAGCCTTGCTGATAGTGACGCCATATTGCTTCCGGTGTCGGCTCTGCAAAGGTAATGCTTGCCCGCGGTGGCGGTGTTGGTTTCTCGGCTTCCAATTCCATCAAAGCATTGGCGAGGCGTTGCTCCTCGCTTTCGCTCATAGCCTTATCACCTTTTGGTTTGAATGCCTGTTTTGTTGAATTACCGCGCATTTCCCATGCGGTTAGATTTGAGCGATAGCGTTTCAACTCGGATCGTAATTCATCACGGCGGGCTGCTTCAAAATCACGAACGGGCTTTAACGCCAGCTTGTCGGTTGCGCTTTTGCGGTCGCCACTCTCGGCTATCGAAAGGCAATAGAGCGACACTGGGCCGGTGCTGATTTTGCCTCTCGCCACGTTCACGTGCTGCTGTGCCACTAATGAACCTGCAGCCAGTACGGACTGGCAGGCAATGCCCAACGGCACTTGCACATGGTAGGCAATGGCTTTGGCTGCTTCACCTAATATTGAGCCTAAAGCCTCTACGGGATATTTGAGGGCTGTCGGCTTCTCGGGTAGTGGTATAGGTTTGCTGAGGGGTAAATTGCGGCCTTCTGCACAATCCGCCACCTTTTCGCCATTGTTCCGCCAATTAACATTAGGCTTAAATCCACGTATATCTAGGGGGACACTATTTATACGCCAATCCGCCATTTCCGCCATTGCCGGGTTGTTGTCAATATGCTCGCTCATCCCATCACCCCCGATTCAATCATCCAATCATTGAAGTCATGGCCTTGCGTGGGTGGGTACCAGAAGTCAGCACCAGTTTTTGAAGCTGCTTGTTTGGCAGCCTTAATACCTACCTCGTCATGGTCGGCAACAATAACTATAGGGACGTTCGGATATTTTTTGCGGATCGCTGTGGCGACATTCGTCATGTTGCCCGCGTTGAATGCGCATGCTGCTGTGTTGGTAGTGTAGAAGGCAACACTGGCGGCGGTCGCCCATCCTTCGGCAATATATAGCGTGTCGGTGCGCTTGCCTTCAATCCAGGACATACAGTCTTTAGTGCGCCCACCAGATAGAAAACGCTTTTCACCGTTTGGCTTAATTGTTTGGATCGACCACAACACATTATCAATGTCGGTAATTGGAATAATTAAATTACCACTGGCCTCGCGCAATCCAAAAGGCGGTAAGCATTTACGTTTAAGGTATTGGTGGTTTTGATTGGCAGGAATAGTATTGTTCCAGATTAATACCGCGCGCCTCGCGGTGGCGTCTTGCTCGGCTTTTCTGGCCTTCTCAGCGTGTGCGCGTGCTTGTGCCATCATTGCCTTGGCTGCATCCATATCGGTTTGTGTGATTGATTTATCACGCCACGTCGATACGTTTGCACTTAGACCGGTGCGCCAATCACCGACCACCCCAGTCACGCCGCTGCCGGAATCAAAAAACACGTACCAGCTCGATACTGACTTTGGTTTATCCGGTTGAGCATATCGGTGCAGTTTTCCGTCAACGAGAATACGGTCGGGCGGGGTTAGTCCTGCATTCAAAAATGCTTGGTTCAAATCTAGGTAGAGAGCGTTCATTGTTTTAACCCCCCCTGTTGGCAGAGCTGGCGCCACGCGTAGGCGGACTCCTGCGTAATCAGGGTTCGGCTACCCACTTTCATCGCGTTCAGGCGGCCCGCTTTGATTTCCGCGTAGGCCTTTACTTTTCCGATACCGTTGCGTCGAGCAAAGGTATCGACCGACATGGCGTCAGCCTCGAAATCGACCGCTTGACGGTCTTTCGCGGAGGGGCTGCGGGGTTTGTTAATAATGCCTATTTCATTGTGTTGCATCGTGTATCACCTCAGTTGTTGGTAATACGTGATTCTCCACATGGGTTTTACTGCGCGGAATGTCCCTCTGATAAATAAATATCAGGAATTGGCTAATATTTGGCGCTTTCGAGGGGGCGAAATTAGATCAATGTCCCTTGGTCGATAAGCTGGCGCTATCGAGCTTGATCTTAGTTACCCCTGCTAATAGGTGTCCGTAGTGGCGTTGGATCATATCTTCGCTTGTGCCAGCTAATTTCGCAGCTTCAAATGTGCTGAGTCCACCAGCGAGCCATCGACTAATTGTGGCGTGGCGCATATCGTACGCAGAAGTTCCTTCTGGTAATCCTGCTTGGATTGCGTACTTACCGCATTCCTGCCAAGTTTGTTTGTTCCAGGGGTTGCCAGCGGAGTCGTGAAATAAGTAGGCGCTTTTAAGCTTAGTCGTACACTGCTTACTGATGAAGTTTGAGGCATCAGTAGTTAGCACGACATTTCGGAATATTTTCTCCCGGCCTTCTTTGCGCTTCCCCGTCGCGACAGTAAGTATCCCTGCAGCTTTATCGAAATCTTGTACTTTTAGAGTAGCTAACTCACCTGGTCGTGCGGCTGTCAGCATCAGGCCATAGAGAAAGTTGCGCAATGGTTGCGGAGTCGCATCGATCCACACTGAGGTCTGGCTGTCATTGAGGTAGTTTCCTTTTGAGCGATTTGTTCCTGGGAAGGCTATCCCAGTTGACCACGCTGATTGAAGGCTGTTGCTGCACATTCCATCACTACATGCAAGGTTGAGAGCCGCACGCAAATGCCGAAAATCTCGGTTAGCCGTGTCCTTTGCTCTTCGCATTACATCAGGATCTGAAGGGTCGGCACCTGTTTTATCCACCGTTTGCTGAACCGAACCGAGCATCCAGTCCCGCAAATGGCTTTTGCGCAGGGACGAAAGTTTGATCTTGGCGATTGGATTGGCTTCTATCCGATAGCGAAAACTACCGCTTGCCGACTGTTGTGCCTTTGGGCGGCCAGCTAGGCCAGCGTTGACATAATGCTTGCACGCATCCGCGACAGTGGGCTGGGTGTTAGTGATGCCAGCTCTCATATCATCGGCCCAGGCGATAGCCGCTTTTGACGCTTCATCGAAAGCCTTCACTTTCGCATGATTCGCATTTGCCCCGTAGACGTCGGAAAAGTGGCCTAAGGAAGTTGTAAGGTGTTTGCCGGTGTCAGGGTCTCGCCAACGAGCTTGCCAAATTCCTTCGCCAAATGTTTTCGATACTCTATAGCCGACTGCTAATCCTTTATAAAGTGGGTGCCAATAGGGCTCTCGACGCACAGGTAGCGTTGCTCTTTCAGTGGCTGATTTTATGTTTCGCGTTGGCCGCTTCATCTAGGCCTCTTGAAATAAGTTGAGGAAGTACGGTAGTTGTACGGAAAAATATGGGTGTAATCAAGTGAATTGTTATGAACTTATTTTTGGTAACGTATTGATAATAAATACATTAATGAACTGACATGAACTGATATTACTCCCCTGCTAAGGGAGTATGCGGTTAATCCTGCATCGAGGGTTCGAATCCCTCCTTCTCCGCCATACAAATAAAAAAGGCTCCAGTCGAAAGATTGGGGCCTTTTTTATTTGTATGGTGTGAACGGAGGTTCGGCAGAACCCTCTGGTTCGACAAAACGCGCCAGCGTTTTGAACAAGCTATTCGCGTGTCTTTGCGAATGGCGCAGCCCGAAGGGTTCAAATCGCCCCTAGGCGAATTGAATTACTAATTGCGCCAGCGTTTTGAACAAGCTATTCGCGTGTCTTTGCGAATGGCGCAGCCCGAAGGGTTCAAATCGCCCCTAGGCGAATTGAATTACTAATTGCGCCAGCGTTTTGAACAAGCTATTCGCGTGTCT
>Ga0207891_1000967_pt1 | contig 15307 bp, 13 predicted proteins | sample LinPmetageLP50_FD_184061 | JGI IMG/M metagenome (GOLD analysis project Ga0207891, IMG submission 184061) | Marine viral communities from the Pacific Ocean - LP-50 (SPAdes) | ecosystem: Environmental > Aquatic > Marine > Oceanic | place: Pacific Ocean | collected 2011-08-27 | reverse complement strand
AACATTTACATCTTCGTGAAAAACAGGGACGCTACCTTCTTCTACCGGTTTAAACTCGAAATTAAAAAGCTCACCAGCGGTATAGAAAAGCGCATCGGTTAGGTTGCCCAGTTCTAAATACTGCTTTACTTCCTCACTATCAAGATCGTATTTTTCTTTTCTTACTTTTTCTGCATAATATCTATAATCCCAGGGTTTAATGGTAATATTAGCACCTTCACCATCGGCTACAGCTTGCATATCTTTTACTTCCTCTTCTACGCGGGCAAGGGCAGCCGGCCAAACGGCTTCCATAAGTTCCATTGCGTTTTCTGGGTTTTTAGCCATTCGGTTTTGTAAACGCCATTGCGCAAAATTCTCGTATCCCAATAGTTCTACTCGTTCATCGCGAAGTTTCAGGATTTTTTTAATCACCTCATTATTATCAAATTCATCATCATTATCACCTCGTGAATAATAGTTTTTCCAAACTTTTTCACGCAGTTCACGTTCATCAGAATAAGTTAAAAACGGATCCATAGAAGAGCGCGTGTTGGTTACGGCATATTTCCCTGCTTCTCCATTGGCTTTAGCAGTGCTCGCTGCAGCTTTCACATAAGATTCCGGAAGACCGCTAAGTTGATCTTCGGTTAAATAAACAATGTAGTTTTCTTCTTCAGCAAGAACATTATTAGAGAATTTGGTATATAATTCAGACAGTTCACTGTTTATTTTGGCGTAATGCTTTTTATCTTCTTCGTTTAAATTGGCGCCTTCCATCGCAAATTCTTCATAAATAAGATCAATTACGCGTTGCTCGGGAGCCGGTAGCGGATTTTCTTCTGAATTCTCATAAACGGTTTTAATCCTTTCGAATAGTTCTGTGTTTTGAGAAATTTTTGAACTGTATTCAGAAATTTCCGGAGAAAGTTCGCGCTGTATTTCCCTAAATTCAGGACTGGAAACATTGCTGCTAAATATGCCGTAATAAGTAAATACCCTGTTTAAAAGATCGCCAGAATCTTCAAAAGGCACAATAGTATTTTCAAAAGTTGCCGGTTCAGTATTTTGGGTAATTTTTTCGATTTCAGCAAGATGCGCATCCATCGCTTTAAGCATTGCGGGTTTTACAAGTTCTACCTGCATTTTATCAAAAGCGGGAACGCCGGCATAAGGGCCAGTCCATTTAGCAAGTAAAATGTTATCCATATTCTGTTTGGGGTTTTGTTCCTGGGAATTAGCTTGAAAGCCTGCGACCAGCGCAAAAATCCCCAGGCCTTTTATAATGTTTTTTTTCATTTTGGGTGGTTTTATTTCTAATCTATGAAGGTAAGGATTTTGGGAAAATTGGCTGCTATAGAACATTTATAAATTCCCTGAAATATGAAAAATTAAGACTTAAATACATTAACAATTAAAAATAATTTATCTTTGATATTGTAAATAACTAATTACAAACTATAAATAAGTAAATATGAAATTTTTAAGCAAAACTGTATTGATTTTAGGAGCCGTAGCAATGATTGCCTGCGGAGATAAAAAAGAAGAAAAAGACGATAAAATTACTATTGGTGATGGTACCAGCCCACAGTCTCAAACTGAAGCCGCCACAGATAAATCTGCTTCAGAAATGAATTCTTCAGACGAAGATGTGGTTGAGGTGACTATTGAAGGAAATGACCAAATGCGTTTTAATAAAGACGAGATTAAAGTAAAGGCCGGGCAAACCGTTAGACTTACTTTAAAACACGTTGGTGAGATGGAAAAAACCGTGATGGGCCATAACTGGGTATTGCTAACTCAAGGTACCGTAATTAACGAATTTGGACAGAAAGCTGTACAGGCTAAGGATAACGATTATATCCCTGAAGGAACTGATGCGGTTATTGCCCACACTAATATGATTGGTGGCGGAGAAGAAGTAACTATAGAATTTGAAGCTCCTGAAGCTGGTGAATACGACTTTATTTGTAGCTTCCCAGGTCACTATTCTGTGATGAAAGGTAAATTTATCGTAGAATAAGAGAATTTTTTAATTTTTTAGAAATGCCTTTACTGCGGAGATTTCCGTTTAGTAAAGGCATTTTTGTTGTATAGAGGTTATTTGAGTTCTGATTTTAATTATTTCTAAAAGTTTTTTATTTAAAAAACCGAAGAAATTTCATTTTTAACTACTAATTTCAGTGGGTTTTTATAAGCTCTGTATTTTATAGCAGCTCATTTTATGAATTGTTGAAAATATTACCATAGCCAAAATTTTCACCGTGTATTTTTACTAAAATTGGTACGCTAAGATTGCTAAAAATAGTAGTTTTAGGCTTCATTTTAGAGTACCTTAAATATGAGTGAGAACAAGCACTTTGTAATAGATTTTGACAGTACATTTACCCAGGTAGAAGCCCTGGATGTTTTGGGAGAAATATCCCTGGCCAACGATCCGGATAAGCAAAAAAACCTTGATGAAGTAGAAGCTTTAACCGATAAGGGAATGAAAGGAGAAATTTCTTTTAGAGAATCCCTGGTAGAGCGAATTCGGCTTCTAAAAGCCAATAAAAGTGATTTGCCAAAATTGGTAGAAAATTTAAGTGAGCGGGTATCTTCTTCATTTGTTAGAAACCGGGAGTTCTTTAACGATCATCACGAAAATATCTATATTGTTTCCAACGGTTTTAAAGAATTTATTGTTCCTATAGTTGAACCGTATGGGGTTAAGCCCCAAAATGTTTTTGCCAATACTTTTGAGTTTGATGAGGATGGTGAGATTGTAGGTTTTGATAAAGAAAACGTGCTTTCTTCAAATAACGGCAAAGTAGAGCAACTTAAAAGATTAAAGTTAAAAGGCGATGTTTACGTAATTGGCGATGGTTATACCGATTATGAAATTAAAGCCGCCGGACTCGCTAATAAGTTTTACGCTTTTACCGAAAATGTGGAAAGAGCAAATATTCTTGAAAAGGCAGACCATATCACACCAAGTTTAGACGAATTTTTATTTGTACACAATATGAACAAAGCAATCTCTTACCCAAAAAATAGAATTAACGTACTTCTTCTTGAAAATGTGCACCAGGACGCAGTAGATATTATGAAAAAAGAAGGTTATAATGTAACCGTACATCCAGGCGCTATGGATGAAGACGAACTTTGTGAAAAAATTAAAGATGTATCGGTAATCGGGATTCGTTCTAAAACACATTTAACCGAAAAAGTGCTGGAAAATGCCAACCGCTTAATTGCCGTGGGTGCTTTTTGTATAGGAACCAACCAGATAGATCTTCAGGCCTGTTTAAAGAAAGGAGTTGCAGTTTTTAATGCGCCTTACAGTAACACAAGATCTGTTGTAGAACTGGCTATTGGGGAGATTATTTTATTGATGCGTAACCTGCCCGATAAAATGCGCTTAATGCACGAAGGGAAATGGGAGAAATCGGCTAACAATAGTTTTGAAACCAGGGGTAAAAAACTGGGGATTATTGGTTATGGAAATATAGGTGCCCAACTTTCGGTAGTTGCAGAATCTGTTGGTTTTGATGTTTATTACTACGATGTTGAAGAAAAATTACCAATGGGTAATGTTACCAAGTGTAATTCCCTAAAAGAACTTCTTGAAACTATAGATATTGTGACTCTTCACGTAGACGGAAGAAAGGAAAATAAAGATATTATTGGGGAAAAGGAATTTGGTTATATGAAAGATAACGTGATCTTCCTGAATTTAAGCAGGGGGCACGTAGTAGATATTAAGGCGCTTAAAAAGAATATAGAATCTGGCAAAATAATGGGGGCGGGCATAGATGTTTATCCGCAGGAGCCAAAAACCAATAATGAAGAATTTGTTTCTGAATTAAGGAATTTACCAAACGTGATTTTAACGCCTCATATTGGTGGAAGTACCCTGGAAGCCCAGGAAAATATTGGGAATTTTGTTCCGGGAAAAATTATAGAATATATAAATACCGGAAGCACCACCAACTCGGTTAACTTCCCCAACTTACAATTACCGGTGCTTCAAAATGCACATAGGCTAATTCATATTCACGAAAACAGGCCGGGAATTCTGGCAGAGATCAACAGGATTCTTGCCGGGCATGATATTAATATTGAGGGCCAGTATTTAAAAACCAATGAAACTATTGGTTATGTAATTACCGATATTGATAAGAAATACGATAAAAAAGTAATTAAAGATCTAAAAGGCCTAAAAGGCACGATACGTTTTAGAGTTTTATATTAGAAAAAATTTTTACTGAAAAAATATATCCCGGGGTTATTTTCAACTTAAAGAAATAGCAGCCGGGATTTTTTTGTTTAATTTAACTGAATTTTCAAAGGTCCTGAAACATGGTAAATGTGGCAGCAATCTGCACCAACTTTATATTCCTGTTCCAGTATTAAATTTTCCTCCTGAAATCCTTTAAAAAGAAGATTTATTTCTTCATTTTTATACTCAGGGACTAAATTATCATTGAAAATGGAATAAAACCCATTTCCTGCATTTTCTGTCGAATTAAGGTCAATTTCGCGATTGTTGGTAATATCTCTAAGCGCAATACTGTCTAAAACTACCGGGTTTCCTTCAGCATTTGTTACTTTAACACTAATACTTCTAAATTCTTCGGTGCAAATTCCGTTGCATTCTCTTTCTTCCTCTTTTCCGCAGGAAAAAGTGAATAAAAGGATTCCGACGAGTAAAATAAATCTATGTAGCATACAATTAACTATTTTCTATAAGATACAGAAAACGTATAATGGTTGCGTAAAATTTGGAAGAAAAAGTGCTTAATCTTTCAAAATAAATTCTGTAGCTAATTGGGCGTGTAGCCTTGTAGTATCAAGAAGAGGAATTTCGGTATCCTTTTCTTTAATAAGCATGGGCAGTTCGGTACAACCCAAAATTATCGCATCTGCACCACGATCTTTTAGTAGTTGCATTTGCTCTAAATAGAAGTTCTTTGCTGTTTCGGTAAAATTTCCCTGCGTTAATTCTTCAGAAATAAACCTGTGGGTTTCATCAATATGTTCCTGCGATGGAATTATAGTTTCAATTTGGTGGTTTTTCTCAAGTCTCCCCTGAAGAAAATCGCCCATCATTGTGGGTTTTGTGCCCAACAAGCCAAGTTTTTTAAAACCTTTCTGTCTTGCTTCTTTAGCTATTGCATCGGCAATATGAAGAATGGGAATATCAATTTTTGGTTGCACAAAATCATAAACCAAATGCGGAGTATTGGCACAAATAATTATAGCGCCGGCACCGGCATTTTCCAGTTTTTGAGCAATTTCTAAATATGAATTTTTAATTTTTTCGGGATCGTTTTTACGCATCAACTTTACATTGAGGCTATATAAAAGAAGCGGCGGATTTTGCTGCTTCCCAATTTTTTCGCCTACAAGCTCATTTAAAAGTCGGTAATATTCTATGGTAGAGTGCCACGAGGTACCACCAATCATTCCCAGTAAATTCATAAATTTTAGTTTTCCCCTAAATTATGCAATTTTAAGGGTATCGTTAAATTCTTCTTCTTTTTCTTTATGTCGAAATGAACTTAAAACCCCCACAGCTTCTAGAGCCGCAAATTCTGAATTATAGGTAAATGTGATTTTAGACGCTTCTGAATCTGCATAAATATCACAAATGTCTTTAATTTTAGAAAGTTCTTTGGTAATGTATGTTATGCAATTACCAACATTAAGTTCTTCCAGTAACATAGTAGCTTTCATAATTTCTGATTTTAATTTACTACAAATTTAAAGGCAGGACTCGGTAAATTTTATGAGGAAAATCAGTTTAAGCTATTTTACTTGAGAAAACCAGGGCTTCTTTCTTACTTTTGCAAATTACTTTTTAAAAAAACGCTGATAAAATAATGCCTAAGTAAGAGATTAAAATTGTCTTACCGGGAAGAATTTTTTAAAATTTAAAGAAATTGCGCAAGAAAAGGCAACCAATAAAATATACCGAAGGCAGGATTTTTAGCTCCCTGGCCAACCTGGCCTGGCCTATAATCCTGGCTAATATTTTACAAACCGCTTACCAGTTAATAGATACTTTTTGGCTGGGAAGACTGGGTGCCAATGCTGTAGCTGCGGTGAGTATTAGTTTTCCTATACTTTTTCTTATTCTCTCATTGGGCGCCGGTTTAACGCTTGCGGGAACAGTGATTGTTTCTCAATATAAAGGTGCTGAAAATCAGGACCAGGTTAATTACAGTTCTTCACAAACCGTTTTTGTAATATTTTTTATTTCGGTTTTACTGGCTATTGTAGGCTATTTTTCGTCAGAACCATTAATGAAACTCATAGGCGCAGGCCCCGAAATTTTAAGCGATTCGGTAAGTTATTTTAAAGTATCGTCTCTGGGCTTTATTTTCCTGTTTATGTTCTACGTTTTTCAGTCACTTATGCGGGGCATTGGTAATGTGCTGCTGCCCATGTATATAGTTCTTGCTACCGTATTTCTTAATTTAATTTTAGATCCGCTTTTTATATTTGGCTTTGGTCCTATTCCCGGGTTTGGAGTAGCGGGAGCTGCTGTTGCCAGTGTAATTACCCAGGGTATATCGGCCTTAATAGGCTTACTTATTCTTTTCCGCGGAAATAAAGGCATAAAAATTAGTTTTAGCAGAATGAAATTCGATTTTAGCTGGACCCGAAGTATGTTCAATATTGGGATTCCTTCCAGTATAGAAATGTCTACCCGAGCCGGCGGAATGACGGTTATGGTAATGCTGGTTACCAGTTTTGGAAGCGAAGTGGTAGCCGCTTATGGTATTGGAAGCCGGGTTCTAAGCCTTATTGTAGTACCCGCGCTTGGTTTTGCTATTGCAACCACTACTTTGGTAGGGCAAAATGTTGGCGCCGGAAAAATAAAACGCGCTGAAAAAATTGGAAATTTAAGTGCTAAAATTGCCTTTTTTGGGCTCACGGGCATAGGGATGGTTCTTTTCTTTTTAGCTGAACCAATTACTGCCTTTTTTGTGCCTAACGATCCCGGCGTGATTAGGGACGGTTCTTTGTTTATTAAAATTATGGCCCCCAGTTTTGGAGTGCTCGGTGTGCAGCAGGTTCTAAATGGTGTTTTTAATGGCGCCGGATTTACTAAAGCTTCTTTGCTAATTTCTGTATTTGCCCTTTGGATTGTGAGATTTCCTACTGCTTTTATTCTATCTAATAATACCGATCTTTCTTTTGAAGGTATTTGGTGGGCGTTCCCAATATCTAACCTAATCGCCGCCATTGTAGCTTTCACTTATTATAAAATGGGTTATTGGAAGTTAAGAACTATTCGTTACAGGCACCGCCAACTTTAAATTTTTAGTTTTCTGAATTATTGTCCTGATAAAAAATAAACACCAATTTTATTCCCTCATAAGTTTTAAAAATGAAGATCGAAAACCAACAGCGAATCGCACTAAGCACTTACTTTTTTCTATCTGGCTTTTGCTTTTCTACCTGGGCTTCCCGAATTCCTACTATTAAAATGGCATTCGATTTAAATGAAGCCGAATTAGGAAATCTACTTATGGTAATGCCGGTGAGTTCTTTAATTGGGCTTCCGGTTTCTGGCTGGTTGGTTTCCCGTTTTGAAAGCAGGTATCCGTTAATCGTTTCTTTTGTTTTACTTGCCGTCTCCCTTAGTATTATAGGAATAGCCGACAGCCTTTTGTTATTAATTATAGGAATATTTTGCTTTGCATTTTCTATGCGAATTTTTAATATCGCTATGAATACCCAGTCTTTAACCTTACAAAAAGCATTTCCTAAAAAGATTATTGGATCCTTTCATGGTCTTTGGAGCACCGGCGGACTTTTAGGCGTAGCTTTTTCAACTTTGCTAATTAAATTTGATATTCCTATTTATCAGCATCTTCCGGCGGTTGCTGGTTTTACTTTTATTTTAGCTTTTCTCGCTTTCTCATTTTTGCTGAAAAAGGATCGTTCTACCCAGGGGAATAAGCTTCGCTTTGGAAAACCCGATAAACCTACCATGTATCTTGGTTTTCTGGTTTTTCTTGCTGCAATTACCGAAGGCGGAATGTTTGACTGGAGCGGAGTTTATTTTAAAGAAGTGGTAAACGAAGATGTTTTTACGCTGGGCTACTTAATATTTATGATTTTTATGGCCCTTTCCCGTTTCTTTTCAGATAGAATTGTGGAAAAAATAGGAATGGAAAAGAATTATATCATAAGTGCTTCCCTGGTATGTTTAGGGGTTTTACTAATGATCGTTTTCCCTTATTTCTGGCCTGCATTAATAGGTTTTTGCCTGGTAGGTATAGGAGTGGCAGCAATAATTCCCATGACTTTTCTTCTAGCCGGTTCTTCTAAAAAATATTCGCCGGGAATGGCTATTTCAATAATTACCACCTATGCAATAGTGGGAATGCTTTTAGGCCCACCACTGGTTGGTTATTTAGCGCATTTATTTAATTTGAAAGTATCTTTTATCCTTTTCTTTATTTCGGCTTTAATGCTTATTCCTATTTCGCAGCTGTTTTTTAAGCAGAAAGAGGAAAATATTCAGGAATAATTTTCAATAAATGCCTAATTTTTATCTGCCGGGGTAATCATAATATGGGCACGGTGCGTGCCGGGATCCATTAGCCAGGGCATTCCGGGAGTGTGAGGTTTATCTGGAAGTCCTGTTTCCTCGGTAGTAGCATAAGGCATATAAATCACATAACGCAGTTTTGCATCTTTAAGCTCCCCGGTCTCACGATTTAGATTTGCTTCTTTTCCAGAAAGTATGTAGGTCATACTCGGGGCATCGGGCATTTTTAATTTTCCGCTTTCTACTTCCTGTTGGCGCACTGCACGAGTATCCATCATATCTTTACCTTCAGCTTTTAATTCCCTGCCGCGAGCCATAAAATCATTCAGCTTCTTGTTATAACAACTTACCGAAATTCCATTCATATTAGGATCGTCTGCAATACAAACCAGGTTGTTGGTGCCTTCTTTTAATAAAACCGGTTTCCCGTCACGATCATAACCATACACAGTTACAGCATCCCTGTCTTCTTCCGGCGCAGCCATACTGGCCATTTTTATTTGAATTTCTTCAGATAAATATTTTTGCTGGGCTATTCCGTTAAAACTAAAAGCAAGAATCATTAAGCTATAAATTGCATTTTTCATTTTAAATTTATTTTAATTCATATTGTTTAAACTGCTAATTCCAGGATACGTCCTGCTGAACTTGTTTCAGCATCCAGGATAAAAAGTATTTTAATTTAGCTTAGACCCTGAAACCATCCCGAAACTTCGGGACAGGGAGATGATTCAACCTAAGATGAGAATACTTTTTAAAAAGTCAAAAATTATAATTAATAATTTTTGGTAATCCTTTCAGTTAAAGTTACATATTTTAAGTGACTTCCTTTCTTAAAACCTCCAGAGGTGGTTTTCTTATTACGCTTAAACTATTGCTTAATCCAATAATCAATACCAGTAAGACAATTCCCGGGAATACTACTAAAAATGGAACCAGAGATGGGGTAAATGGCGATTCAAAAACCAACCAGGCCAATAACTGACTGCTAATTAGAGAAAGTAATACACCAGATAAACCGCCTAAGGTTCCCAGGTAAATGTATTCTAAAGCGGTAATATTTAGAATTTGGCTGCCTTTAGCCCCCAAAGTTCGCAATAACACACTTTCGCGAATTCGTTGATATTTACTGGTTCTTATTGCTCCTAAAAGCACAATAACTCCCGTTAAAATACTGAAAAATGCCATAAAATTAATGATCCATGAAATTCTGCCTAAAAGCATTTCAATAACATTTAAAACCTGTCTAAGATCAATTATAGAAACATTGGGAAACTGTTTCACCAATTGCTGTTGTAATTTAGCCGATGCATCCTCTCCCGGAACTTTGGTGGTTAATACGTGAAATTGTGGCGCGTCTTCTAAAACACCTTTTGGAAAAACCAGGGAGAAATTCAGTTGCATTCTAGACCAGTCTACAGTTCTAATACTACCCACAACTGCATCTAATAAAACGCCCTGCACATTAAAAACAAGCTCGTCTCCAACTTCAACTTTAGCATCTTCAGCAAAATTATCGCTTATAGAAACAGGAACGGGACTAATATCTCCTCCTTCGGCGGTCCATTCTCCGCTTTCAATAAATTCAGAAGCAATAATTGAATCGCGATAAGTTACTCTAAATTCATGGTTTAAAACCCAGCCGTTAATTTGAGAAGTAGTATCGTTTCTTATTTCGTTAACCGATTTTCCTGCTATATTTTGTACACGCATAGTGACAATAGGAATATCGCTTAAAACCGGTAGATTATTTGCTTTTATTGTTTGTGCTACGGCTTCACGTTGTTCAGATTGTACATCTAAAAGAATCATATTAGGGCTATCGGCCTGGGATTCTATGGAAGCCTGAGCCAGTAGCAAATCTTTACTAAAATAAAGCGTACTAATAAGAAAAGTTCCTACACCAATGGCAAGTACCAGTGTTAAGGTTTGATTTTGTGGCCTAAAAAGATTCAGTAAGCTTTGCCGGGCTACAAAACCCCAGCTATGCGGAAAATATTTACGAATAGCCCGCATAAATAGATAGGCTATTCCGGCCAGGATTGAAAAAGTGACTAAAATTCCGCCTACAAACGAGAGGGAATATTTCCAATCTTCCAGTAGCCAAAGCGAAAATAAAAAGATGAATAAAAAGATTCCTATTGAAACTAAAATAACTGCTTTTCGGGACTTTTTAGAATCTTCTTTTATTACTCGTAGCGCCTGTAGAGGAGAAATATAAAGTGTTCCGATTAACGGGTAGAGCGCAAATAAAACCGACATCAAAATTCCTAATAAAATTCCCATCACAATTACCTGTAAGGAAAAAGTGATTTGAACATCTACCGGTAACAAGCCTTCTAAAAGCCAGGGAAATAATTGCTGAAGAATTAATCCGAGGGCAGTACCTAAAATACCGCCAATTAAGCCCATAAAAGCAACCTGGATAAGGTAAATTAAGAAAGTTTGCTTTTTGCTGGCCCCCAAACATTTTAAAACTGCAACGGCTCGTAATTTTTCTTTAATGTAAATATGAATGGCGCTCGCAATACCAACACAACCAAGCAGCAGCGCGATAAACGCAACGAGATTAAGGAATTTTCCGAAATTTTCATAGCGTCTTCCCAATCGGTCACTGGTAGAGGTGTGGGTATCTATATCGGCTTCTTCAGCATCAAGGATAGGGTCAAGTGTTTCATCCAGCTTTTCCATATCGGTTGTAGGATCGGCTGTAAAATAGAATTCGTAATCTATACGGCTTCCGGTTTGCACCAAGCCAGATTCTTCAATAAACTTATATGGAATAAGTACCGGAGGAGCTACCGAACTAAAAATAGCCGTACTTCCCGGAACGCTATTGAGTGCCCCTGCAATTGGTAAAGTAACTTTTCCAATTTTAATGCTATCGCCGGGCTTTACCCCTAACTGAAGCATTACAGTAGCATCAACCAAAGCCGCAGCATCTTCCTGGTAAGTTTTTGCAGCTTGTGCCGGCTGAGTTTCCAATTCGCCGTAAAACGGAAATCCACCTTCAATTCCTCTAACCTGCATTAATTTTGTGGCTTCGCTTTGTGGAAAAGCAGCCATAGAAGCAAATTTGATCTCCCGGGCTTCGGCCCCGCCCAGCGAATCCATAATTTGTATTACGCGTTCATTGGGTGCATCGTCGCTATCTATTTTAAAATCGGCGCCCATCAGCGCTTTAGATTGCAAAGAAATATTGTCTTTTAGATTTTCTCCAAAAGATTGAATGGAAACTACCGCGGCAATTCCCAGAACGATGGAAGCCATAAAAAGCGTCAACTTTTTACCGCTGGCTTTCCCGTCACGCCAGGCCATTTTAAAAAGCCAGTTAATACCGGGTTTAGAGGGTTTATTGTTGTTCATCTTTTATACTTGCGTTTCTTGATTTTCAACAATTTTTCCTCCTTTTAGTTTCAGGATATGCTGTGTTTTTGCTGCTAATTCAATATCGTGGGTAACGATAATCAGGGTAGTACCTGCTTCTTTATTGAGATCGAAAAGCAATTCTTCTACTTTTTCGCCGGTTTCGGCATCGAGATTTCCGGTAGGTTCATCGGCAAATAAAACCGAAGGTCGGGTAGAAAAAGCACGTGCTAAAGCCACTCGTTGCTGTTCTCCACCAGAAAGTTGGGAAGGATAATGATTTATACGATCTCCTAATCCTACTTTTTCTAATAATTCTTTTCCTATTTTAGAAGCATCTTTATTCCCCTGAAGTTCTAACGGAACGGCCACATTTTCTAAGGCAGTAAGTGTTGGTAGCAACTGGAAATCCTGGAAAACAAATCCAATATGTTGATTGCGCAATAGCGCTCTTTCGTCTTCATCTAACGTGCTAAGTTCGCTTCCGCATAAATCAATAATTCCGGAATCTGGCCTGTCTAATCCCGCACAAAGTCCCAGTAGCGTGGTTTTTCCACTTCCGGATGGGCCTACAATAGCAAAGGTTTTTTGTTCTTCTACTTCAAAATTAATATCCTGGAGAACTTTAAGTTTTTTAGAACCGCTGGAATAGCTTTTCTCCAGGTTGCGAACGTTTAATATCTTTGCCATCTTATTACTTGATTATTGTCTTTTTTGAATGCAGACAAAATAAGGAAATGATTTGATTATAAACCCCGTTGCTATGAGAAACTTGAAGTATTATTTTGCTGTTTTTTCAATATTTATAATGATTTCCTGCGGAGAAAATGCTGAAAAGAAATCGGAAGAAAAAAGCAAAGAAGAAACACAAACCGAAACTGAAGCTGAGGTAAGTGAAAAAAACGTGATTCTTTTCTTCGGAAATAGCCTTACAGCGGGAATGGGGTTAGAAGCTTCTGAAGCTTTCCCGGCGCTTATTCAAAATAGATTAGATTCCCTGAATTATAATTATGAAGTAGTAAATGCTGGATTAAGCGGGGAAACTACTGCCAGCGGAAAAAATCGCATTAACTGGGTGTTAAATCAGGATGTAGATATTTTTGTATTGGAATTAGGAGCGAATGATGGCTTAAGAGGAATCCCAATAGCTGAAACTCGTAGAAATCTTCAGGATATTATAGATACTGTAAAAGAGAAAAATCCCGATACTAAAATAGTTTTAGCCGGAATGCAGATTCCACCAAATATGGGAGAAGAATATACCACCGATTTCAGAAATATTTTTCCTGAACTTGCCGAAGGAAATAATTTGCAACTCATTCCTTTTCTTCTTGAAGGCGTAGCGGGAGATGCAGAGCTAAATCAGCAAGACGGCATTCATCCCACCGTCGAAGGTTACAAAATTGTAGCCGACAATGTATGGAGTATTTTGAAAGATGTGGTAGAGAAAGAATAATTTATTCTGAAGGTTTTTCTAATGTTTTTTAGTCTTCTTCCGCCAGGGTAGTTTCTCACTCTTAGAAACTAAAGCAAGGCTTAATGAAACTAATACAGAAATCGCTGCCGTAGTACCCAAAGCGCCGCCATAACCTTTAAAAAACGGACTCGCATTTAGGTAGATAATAGAAAAGATAAATCCTGAAAAACCTACTAGTAAATAGCTGGGGAGTATTTTTGAAGAAACCATTCCTATAAAAGTAGCGCCAATAAAAACTATAGGGATGTTTTTGGTTAAATATGGATTAAAAATATCAGGAAAAGAATAGAAAAATAAACCCACCAAAAGCGAGAGGCTTGCTGAAGCACGAACAGCACCCTGCCTGTACTTGTTATTCACTACATAAGTTAGGATGGCAGAAATAATTCCGGTGAGAAAAAGAATGCTTATTTCCATTAAAACAGGGTATATAAAATGGCGGAAGTGATGGCAATACTACCAAAAGCGATAGTTCCCAGTTTACCACCAAATCCGTTAAAAATATTTTTAGAAAGAATAAGAATGCTACCTGCGATAATACCGGCTAGTAGAATAAATTTTAAATTGGGCGCTACACTGGCCGAAGTCATTCCCACAAAAGCACCGCAGTAAATAGCGGGTGGCGCTTCTTTTAAAAGATTTGATTTTCTATTTATTGAAGGCACAAAAGAAGCCAGGGTTCCTATAAATCCGGCGGCAAGTACCGGGCCATATTTAAGTTCAATATTTATAAATAATGTGCTTAGGGCACCGGTCACCGCAAAAAGAATAAGATAAAGATCTTTTATAAAATACCTTTCCTCTTGCCGTGGCGCTTTAAAATATGCAAGACTTATTAATACCGAAATTATCCCCAAAAATAAAAGTACGAGGGGAGCATTCATCTTATCAAAAAATATAGCGAACAAAAATGCAAACTGCATTAGGATTAGAGTAAAGAAAGATAATCTTCTGAATATTTTTGTCATACTTCAGGCTTGGTACTTTTAAGTCGGCAAAACTACTAAAACTATAAACTTTAGGATGTTAGATTTTAATAATAAAAGGGCTTTTGTTTTGACTTTTTCAGAATAATCAAGCTGAAAAATTCTTTTCAAAATTTAACGAAGCAGAATAATTTTGAGTTCAAATATTTTATAATTTTGGAAAATATCCTATAAAAAGGAAATAATCCAAATATGAAGAATAAGTCTATTTTACACCTGGATCTCGATGCATTTTTTGTTTCGGTAGAACGTAAACAAAATTCTGAATTGAATGGTAAACCGCTTATCGTAGGTGGAATGGGAGATCGCGGGGTAGTGGCGGCCTGTAGTTATGAGACGAGAAAATTTGGAGTACACTCGGGGATGGCAATGAAAGTAGCCCGGCAGCTTTGTCCGCAGGCCACCGTAATTAAAGGAAATGCCAGTACTTACACCAAACATTCGAAAGAAGTTACAGAAATTATTAAAAACCAGGTGCCCAGTTTTGAAAAAGCCAGTGTAGATGAGTTTTATGCCGATTTGAGTGGGATGGATAAATTTTTCGGCATCAATCAATTTGCTAGTGAGTTGAGACAGACCATTATAAAGGAAAGCGGCTTGCCAATTTCTTTTGGACTTTCACAAAATAAAGTGGTTTCCAAGATCGCTACGGGAGAAGCCAAACCCAATGCCGAAATTATAATTCCGCATGGAAATGAGAAAATATTTCTTGCACCATTAAGCGTGAATAAAATCCCGATGGTGGGAAATAAAACCTTTCAAAAGCTACTGAATTTAGGCGTTAGGGAGATAAAAACCATACAGGAAATGCCGGTTGAAATGTTGGAAAGCGTTTTAGGACAAGCCGGGCGAACTATTTGGAAGCGTGCCAACGGTCTGGACGATACACCAATTATCCCTTATCACGAAAGAAAATCTATCTCTACCGAGCGCACTTTTGGTCGTGATACC
>Ga0207891_1000965_pt1 | contig 15341 bp, 14 predicted proteins | sample LinPmetageLP50_FD_184061 | JGI IMG/M metagenome (GOLD analysis project Ga0207891, IMG submission 184061) | Marine viral communities from the Pacific Ocean - LP-50 (SPAdes) | ecosystem: Environmental > Aquatic > Marine > Oceanic | place: Pacific Ocean | collected 2011-08-27 | reverse complement strand
GCGGCAGACCTTGCACTAAATACAAACTAATCAGTGCTAGCCACTTCGCTTTATTTTGATCCATCAAGATGCTCCGCATTTAATCAATAGCGCTACCATAGCGAGCGGGTTATTGAGTTAAAAGGATTTTATTTGGTAGAGATAGTCAAAAAAAACCCCGCCATAAGGCGGGGCTAAAGTGCTTTTCAACACAGGTCAGGATTGCAGGAGGTGATCCTACAGGGTCTATCAGCGCTCAATGATCGCAACAACACCTTGGCCACCTGCAGCACAGATGGAGATAAGGCCACGACCAGAGCCCTTTTCTTCCAACATCTTAGCCAGGGAAGCTACGATGCGACCGCCGGTTGCCGCAAATGGGTGGCCAGTGGCAATGGAAGAACCGTTTACGTTAAGCTTGCTACGATCAATGCTGCCTAGTGGCGCATCTAAGCCTAACTTCTCTTTACAGAATTTCTCGTCTTCCCACGCTTTTAATGTTGAACAAACAACACCAGCAAAGGCTTCGTGGATTTCGTAGAAATCGAAATCTTGTAGAGTAATACCAGCACGCTTAAGCATTGCAGGAACAGCGTATGCAGGCGCCAACAACAAACCTTCTTTGTCTTTGTTGCCATCTTTACCGAAGAAATCAACCGCAGCAGTTTCGTAGAAGCTTAAGTAAGCTTTAACCGGCAGGTTGCGCTCTTTTGCCCATTCTTCGCTAGCTAACAATACAACCGATGCACCGTCAGTCAGAGCTGATGAGTTACCAGCCGTTAGCGTACCGTTACCAGACTTCTTATCGAATGCTGGTTTCAGGCTTGCTAGCTTTTCCATGTTTGGCGTACGTGCCAAGTTATCTTTCTCAACACCTTGAAACGGCGTCACAAGATCGTCGAAGAATCCACGATCGTAGGCAGCTAACAAGTTTTGATGGCTGTTGAAGGCAATTTGATCTTGCTCTTCGCGAGTAATACCCCAAGCTTTAACGGTCAGCTCAGTGTGTTCGCCCATAGACATACCGGTACGAGGCTCACCATTGCGAGGCACTAGAGGCGCCAAATGCTTAGGACGAATTTTCATCAATTGCTTAAGCTTGTCTTTCGTCGTTTTTTGACGATTAGCTTCTAGCAAAATTTTACGCAAACCTTCGCTAACGCCGATAGGTGCGTCAGACGTGGTATCAGAACCACCAGCAATAGCACTGTCGATTTGACCTAGGGCGATCTTGTTCGCTGCCATCATGATGGCTTGTAAACCAGTACCGCATGCTTGCTGAAGATCGCAACCAACAGTACGTGGGCTTAATGCTGTGCTTAACAAAGTTTCACGAGCCAAGTTGAAATCGCGGCTGTGTTTGATAACAGCGCCAGCGATGAATTCACCGATGTGCTCGCCTTGCAGATTGTAACGATTGACCAAGCCATTCAATGCAGCAGTCAACATGTCTTGGTTAGACGCGTATGAATAAGCGCTGTTAGAACGTGCGAACGGAATACGGTTACCGCCAATGATGGCGACTCTACGAACTGTTTGGGTCATGTTATGAATCCTGTTAAAACGTTGCCAAATACGCGGCAGAACGCAAAATATCTCAATATCTGCCCGGTGATGGCCAGTCTATCCGACCTGAACGCGCGGGCATTGGCTGAAGTGACACAGACTCAACCGCCTAAGGTCAATTTCAGACCTTATTATTGCTGCTGTAATCTGTTACCTTCCGGCGCTGTACATCGTGCCGATGTGATCCCCGTATAGCAAGCAACGAGTGAAACAGATCATGAGCAACTTTTACGAAACACTGCTGAACAATAATCTCGGCCGCAGCCTGCTGAAAAACGTCGGTTTGCCAACGCCAATTAATTTAAAACGTTACAACGCAAACCAAGAGACCTACTTTGAAGGTCGTGTATTAGTAGGTGCTTCCGATAACGCTGCACTGCTTAACGATTTGATGCGTAACCTGAAAGCATCGAACGCCAAAGTATTCTTTCCTTCTGCCTGTAAAACCGCAGCAGCTATCCTGAAAGCCGCAGAAGCAAACGGCGTGCGCGCTGTTGGTGTTGAATGCAAAAAGGATATGACAGACAAGTTTGATGCGTTTGTATTCGACGCTACGGGCTTCTCTGATACCGAACATTTGAACCAATTGTACTTCTTCTTTAACCCAGTGATGCGCAAGCTAAACAGCAATGGCCGCGTCATTGTATTGGGTCGTCCGCATATGAAAGCAGCCACTGGCGAACAAGCTGCGGCAATGCGTGCACTGGAAGGTTTCACTCGTTCAGTGGCAAAAGAAATTGGTAAAAAGAGCGCAACCGCTCAGTCAATTTACGTCGAAGAAGGCGCAGAGGCGAATATCGACTCTGCTTTCCGTTTCGTTATCTCTGCTAAGTCAGCCTATATGGATGGCCAGATTTTAACCGTTAGCAAAGCCGACGTCGTGACTTACCCTGAGTGGCACAAGCCATTAGCCGGCAAAGTTGCATTAGTGACTGGTGCTGCACGCGGTATCGGTGAGGCCATTGCACGCACCTTGGCTCGTGACGGTGCTACCGTTCTTGGTTTGGATATCCCACCAGCCGAAGGCGATTTAAAACGTGTTATGGCAGAAATCGGTGGTGAAGTATTACTAGGTGATATTTCTTCCAAAGAAGCGCCAGCAATGATCTCTGCCAAACTAAAAGAAATGGGCGGCGGCGACATCATTGTTCATAACGCGGGTGTCACTCGTGATAAGACCTTGGCGAATATGCCTGAACATTGGTGGTCAATGACCATCGCGATCAACCTTTCTGCTGAAGAGCACATCAACAACCAGTTGTTTGCTGATGGCACGATCAACGATGGCGGCAGCATCATCTGCGTATCGTCTATGAACGGTATTGCTGGTCAGGTTGGTCAAACTAACTACGCAGCATCAAAAGCAGGTGTAATTGGTTATGTTCAATATATGGCTGACGAATTAGCCAAGAAAAATATCACGATCAACGCCGTTGCACCTGGTTTCATCGAAACTCAAATGACCGATGCGATTCCTTTTATGACTCGTGAAGTGGGCCGTCGTTTGAACTCTCTGTCACAAGGCGGTAAGCCAGTTGACGTAGCAGAAACCATTGCCTTCTTCGGTAACCCTGCTTCTAGCGGTGTGACTGGTAACGTCGTTCGTATCTGTGGTCAGTCATTAGTTGGTGCATAATCTTGCAACGCTAATGCTTTGATTACTCAATAAAAAAACCGGCTTCTTAGCCGGTTTTTTTATTTCAAATTCGAAAGCCAGACAATTAGCGCCAATTGACCTAGCGTATGTTAGACCCATGTTATATTCTCTGGCCATATGTTTAGGGATGAACTCACTGTGCTTCTGTCTTACTTCCGCTTAATACCATTACTCGTCATATTTACTTTAGCTGGCTGTGGTGGTGGAGGTAGTTCTGCTAATAGCATTCCAGACAATACTCCAGATGATATTACTACCGAGCGAAAACTCGATACAAAGTTAAAATCTTGGGTGACCTTTGGACCCTACACTCTCAAAGACTTCGATAATTCCGTAATGTTATCTGCTATTGAGGTCTTCCATAGCCGAGTACGGACATCATTATATATCGACAGCTCAGCGCTAGACTTGTCGCTTATAGTAACGCTTAATGGCAAAGAATATATAGATCCAGAAAACATTGAAGTATTCGAAAATGACGAAATTTACGTCACATTTCAAGTCGCAAATGTCTACGATGCCATATCAACTGCGATCATTCGTCTCGCAGATAAAGACATTCACTTCGAGGCGCAAACATCTACATTTACTGGTGAACTTTTCGTTACCAACAGTGGAAAAGAAGTTATTCTCGGTGGTATCGATGAAGATAAAAAATTACATAATCTCAGTAGTTACTACATTACTCCAACAGTTCAAGGAGTGAACTATGACACTAAAAACCAATTAATTTACGCCATCGCTGGCAACCCATGCGAGATTGGTGATCCATTAAGTTGCACCGGCGACGCTTCGATTCAGATCTTCGATCATTCGTACAACATAGTCGATACTTTATTTAAAACATACTACGCCACTCCCCCGCTCAAAGCCTCTAGTATTTCAGGAACAGACTTTCTAAGTGTCGAATTTAAAAATGTACTCAGCGAAGCGATCACCATTGACTCTATCGGGATATATTTCAATACAGAATTTAATTACCAAGCAGACACAAATTGCGCAAGCGCAACCATACCCTCGGGCGAAAGTTGCATAGTGCTCTTCTTACTTGATAATCCCTCAGATCTTGCAGATACAGCTCTTAACCTAGTTATAGGTAATGACGAATACATCGCTAAGATTGATTACGATGATGAAATACTTCGAATTTGGCAGCCTTACCTAGATGGTATTAGCACTACTGCTCCTATATGTTCGCAGATGCCAAACATATTATACTCTCGCCGCGGTGCGTGCTTCTTCAGTAGCATCACCATTAATGCAGAAGGTACAGAGCTCTATGTTACCGAAGAATTCATGAATACATTGCTCACCTTTTCGGTTGATGCAGATTTTAACATAGAGTTCGTTAGTGAAACGGAAATGTCGACCTATGCCCTACCAGGAATAGCATTAGCTGAGGAAGGAGATGCTATCTATAACGGCAGCGTAGCTTACCAGATAGTTACTAATGGTAGTATTGAGCTTAGAACCGAAGGCAGTGATTCTCTTGATAGCGAAATTGTTAGGGATCTAAATGAAACACTCTATTTAATCAGCAATGCAGGCTCAATAAATATTGAGCTATATGATGTCAGCACCGACCGCTTTTCACCAAACTTACTCGCTAGTTACTCTGCACCTACTCCGAGTATGGATTATTTCACAACTGCGAATTTCATGGATGATATTTTCACCGGCGGTGAAGTAAGCGGTGTACCGACAATCCGCCACTTGAGGACAGTTAAAAGTGACGGCGACTGGTCGATAACTCAATACGCCTCAACGACTTTAGAGTTCTTTCCTGATTGCAGCACAGAATGTAACGATACCTATTCTTACATCAGAGGGATCGACAGCGACGCTGATGGTGAATACATTCTAATATCAGGCAGCGGTGAAACGCCGACAGACAGCGACCTCCAAGGTCCTGATAAACAAGGGATTGTTATACTCGTTGAATCGCTGCCAAATGGCGGGCTAATAGAAGTGGATCGTTTATACCTAAACGATAAGACAAAGAACATTATCAGACTACCATAGTCCCAAAAACCGGCTTCTTAGCCGGTTTTTTTATACTCGTAAATTGGCTCTGAGCCCAAACCAGCACTACATTTACTACTAGGAACACATATCCTGTGGAGTAAGTTATGAAGGTCGGTAAGATGATGTCAGCCAACGTTGTGCATGTCGGTTTAGATGACCCACTGCATAAGGTAAAAGCCATTTTCGAGCGAACTAAGTTTCATCACTTGCTGGTTATTCAATCGGGTAAGCTCTGGGGCGTAGTGTCGGATCGAGACTTATTGAAATCCGTTAGCCCTAATGTAGGTACTATTACGGAAACGCTACGCGATGTGGCTTCGCTGAATAAAAAAGTTCATCAAATAATGACGCGCAAGCCCATTACCCTTTCTCCGGATGCCGATGTGCACGAAGCGATACACGTTTTCAACGAATACAACGTATCCTGCATTCCAATATTAAACATTGATGGAAGCGTGGCTGGAATATTGAGTTGGCGCGATGTGTTTAAAGCACTCGAAGCCTATCAATTAAAAAAGAGGCAGAACAAAGAGTAGTTGCTAGCGAACCTTCACTCGATTATTCGTATCTCGACTCTGACGAATTAATTCATCACCATCCGCCGAAAATCCTAATTTAGCGCAGCGATCATAGAGCAGCACGTTGACCGTAGCCGCTAAATTCATACAGCCGATGGTCGGTACATAAACAACGCTGTGCGCACGATCAACAATCTCTTGCGGTATGGTGCCATCTTCTGGGCCGAATACATAAAACGCATTAGCCGGATGGTTAAACTGCGGTAACGATATTGCGCCTTCTACCAGTTCGACGCACACCACATCTACATCCGCTGGAATACACTCTAGTAGATCATCCACTGCCGTTAACGCAATACGCTGCACCACGTCTTTAGTATCCGTTTGAAAGCGCATGGCGCGATTGGCACGCTCACCGCTGTAAAAAACAGCATCGGCTTTGTAGCACCCAGCGGCGCGCATCACGCCACCGATATTGGTAGGGCTTTTTGGATTAACCAAGCCAATGGCAACATAACGATTATTCACTTCTGGAATTCACTCTAATAGCTCCCCTCGAGAGGATGATGGGCGGCAGTATACCAAATTTATGTCTGCCCCCTGAAAATCACCTAATAACGCCTGTAACAGTTTTCGTTGACCAGCATCAAGGTTTAATTACAGATGAGTGCAACACTGAGTAAGACACATAGGAGTCTCCCCGATGAAATCACTCATACTAGCTGCTTTATTATTGCCCCTATCCTCTGCGATTTTCGCCGAAACAGATACTCAGCAAGCCCCAACACCTGCGGCTAACATGCCCGGTATGATGGGAAGAATGATGCCTAACTTCGAGGATTTTGATCTCGATGGCAATGGCCAAATAACCGAACTGGAATTCAATGAAGCCCGAGCAAAACGGATGACAGCCCGTGCTGCCGAAGGTCGTCCTATGATGGGAATGGCCAATGCTGAACCATTCGCAGCAATGGATGTAGATGGCAACGGCTACTTAGATGCTGAGGAATTTTCAGCACATAAAATGCGTAATTCAAAAATGCCGATGGCTAAATAATCAATAAATATATCAAGCCTGCAATTAAGCAGGCTTAATATATTGATTATTAAAGTTAATAACGCCAAGCAATAAAACGACTCACCTTTTGACCTTGGGCCATAGGGGTAATTTCGATTTGTTTAGCGCCTTGCTGCTGCAAAACTTTTTTGAATAGCGGCAAATGATCACCATCAGATACAAGGCTAGTAAACCATCCCACTTGATCAGCATAATTGACGCTTTCTCGCATCATGCGTTTTAAGAAAGCCAGCTCTCCGCCTTCGCACCACAATTCATTCGACTTACCACCAAAGTTCCGCGTAACCGATCCCTTTTCACCTTTTAAATTTTTCCATTTACGCGCCGCTTGGTTTTCGGCTTCGCGCTGGGAAGAGAAAAATGGTGGGTTACACATAGTGGCTTCAAAATAATCGCCGCTGCGAATCATATTTTTGAACAGAAATTCAGAATTACGCTGCATCAATATTTCGGTTTTACTTAAACTGGGATTGGCTTCAACAATAGCGTGTGCATTGCGCACAGCAGTCCCGTCAGTTTCTGTACCCGTAAATTGCCAGCCATAAGCATGCGTACCGATAATCGGATAGATTAAGTTCGCGCCCGTACCTATATCTAAAATACGCGGCGGCTCATTAGTGCTGTGCTTACTAACATCATGCTCAGCCAGTAAATCCGCCAAGTAATGAATATAATCGGCACGGCCAGGAATGGGCGGACACAAATACCCTTTAGGGATACTCCAGTCTTCAACCTTGTAGTAATGCCGCAATAAAGCCGTATTTAAACACAGCACCGCGGCATTGTTACTAAAGTCGATGGTCTGCTCACCGCTCGGGTTTAGCTGTAAAAAATCAGCGAGATCGGGCAAAACCTCAACCAGCAAGGTCATATCATATCGACCAGAATGCGGATTGCGAGGATGCAAGCCGATTGGCTTGGTCGAAGAAGCATAAGGTGATTTATCGGATTTTTTCTCAAACACCCATTTACCGTCCGCTGAGCGTTTACCTGACGGTTTAGCACCGCGCTCACCCATCGATCTTGCCGCACGATCAGAACTAGCTGAACGCTCTTTGTAAACGGGCTTAGCACGATTAACCGGCTTCTCCCCTTCGCCTCGAGCTTTGTTTACTCGTTCCGATTTCGGAACAGAACTGGCTTGCGGCTTTAATGAGGATTGCGGCGACGATGTGGGGCTTGATTCAGAGCTCGACGGCTCTTCGCTCTGCGAGTCTGAATCCTTATGCTTGGCCGCCGCCGCAGCCCAAGGATTAAACGTAGCCGAAGGGCTTTCGACAGACGCTGAAGCGCTAGGCAAATCAGCGTCTGTATCGGTAGAAGCAGAATGAGGAGGTTTTGATTTCACGATAATGACCAACAATGATATTGGCGCATAATAGCACGAAATGCTTACTTCAGCGTGGCCACCAACGCCTCTAATTGATCCGTCGCCTTGCCCCAGCCTTCGTGAAACCCCATATTCTCATGCGATTTTTTGTCTTCGTCTGACCAGTGACGAACAACCGCTCTATAGAGCGTTTTTTCGCCCTCTGGCGTTAACGTGATGATTCCCGTCATAAAGGCCTTAGCAGATGGCTGCCAATCACCGATATACGCATCGGTCCAAACTATACGTTCATTCTCGACGACTTCTAAATACATCCCTGTATTTGGAAACTCTTGCCCCTCCGGACTGCGCATTACAATCGTTTGCGCACCGCCCGGACGAACATCTAGCTCTGCAGAAGCGACACTCCATGGCTTAGGGCAAAACCACTGCATCAATAATTCTGGCTCCGTCCAAGCGCGATATATCGCGGACGGTGGTGCATCAATCAGGCGCTCTAGTACGAGTTCGTGATTAATGGCGCAAGTTTGGTTGTCATTCATAGCATCAGTCATCGTCTATCTCCCTATATTCCGTATTCACTTATTATCTTGTTCTCAACTCAGCACAGGCTTAGGTCGCGCAATGCTGTGTTTCTGTAGTAAAGCTGTACCACGCAAAACAATATCACTCTGAAACGCCTTTTCGTAACGCACATCTAAAACATACGCCTTGGTACGCAAACGAATAGCTAAGGTATGCGCAACCTCGATTTCTTCTAGAGTAAAACTCACGGGCTTCTTTAAATAGGCGTAGCGACTTGTGACCACCACCTCTTCAATTAACGTTTGCGCCGTTGCTAAATCAGCATCTAATGCGAGGTTAAAATCCGTAACCACCATCATATCTAACTCGCCAGCATTGCCTGATGACACAACATCGGTAATAAAACGAGAATTAGGAATCGTGACCAAATTATCATCGAGCGTCACCAAGCGCACAGTACGCAGACCAATGGATACTATCTCACCATAGGTGTCGCCAAAGCTTACTCGGTCGCCTACTCGGAATGGACGATCAAACAATAAAAGAATACCGGCCACTAGCGAGGCCACAACGTCCTTCAACGCAAAACCCAAAGCTACCGCGATGGAACCGGCTGCAGCAAAGAGCAGCTCTTGTGGTGGCTGTAACACACCGACAACCAAACCTATCGTGCCAAAAATATAGAGCGCAAAAGTTGTTAGCGTCGATATTTGTAAAATCAAAAAACGCCGTGCTGGAATTTTCTCCATCAAGCGCTTACTGCCGTTATTCAGCGCGACGGTTAAAGCCCAAATAAAAAAGCCGCCTACTATCAGTAATAATATCGCGTAGATATTAAAAACATCGGCAACGCTAAGAATGCCGCTAACTAACCCATTGGTATCATTCATGGAGCATGTTCTTCCTATTCAATGAGCTAACAACGGTGTGATACCAAAGCGTGGTAATACGATAACGGCCATCACTACCGCGCACGATAACTTCAGCATCGAGAGCCGACTTCAAGGCAAAGCGAATCACGTTTTCCTGCATGTTAGTCACCTTCACTAACTCCTCCGTCGTGAGGTTTTCGTGGGTCACAATGGCTGCAAAAACGAACATAAGCTTAGGTCCGAATTGCTCTATTCGTGAGCTACTCGGGAGTTGAGGAATACTCGCAACAACGTTTTTACCTTTAGTTTTAACGGAACCCTGCCATAGCTCTAATGCCGCCATTGGTAACCCACGACAACCATCCCAAAGCAAGCTGAAGTAACGTTGCTCGGCGTTGCGTAAGGTTCCAGCAACGGGGGAGCGAGTATCAATTAAAACGTCATCGTACTGTAAGCGATAGCCGCTTAACTGATTACGCGACAAGATCAAAGAACGGATTTCAGTTTGGGTCCAACGCTTAACGCGAATAACATTGCGCATTTGGTATTCGCGGCCAAATACATTGCACAGATATGCCCAACTCTGATTATTGATGGTAATTAGCCAATACACATTATTGAGTTTAGTGTTGGTTAGGCCTAATAGCGTTCGCCACCCTTGCAAGTACCCGACTTCGGCTAAGAACAGATTTTCCGCCTTATTTAGAATCACTATGGTGGGTAACATCTCAGCATCATGACGCACTAAGGCTTTGGGACCTTCACTCATATCTATTTCTAGAGCATTCCCTAACAACTGATAAATAGCGTCTTGGCTGGTCGTTTTCGGCGGTACGTCGATTCGTTTAATAATAATTTCAGGGTCATCTTGAGCAACACCATTGGTAAAACGAATCAAGGCAGAACTCTTACCAATGCCCCGTTCACCAGTAATTAAAATGACATTATCTTCAGAGCGCTCAGCATTCCACGCATCAAAGTCTTTACGGATTGCGGCACTCAATCCGGTATCAATAATCGGCAGTTTTAGTTCGCTATCTTTCTCTGTGCTAAACCAGCGCTGATAGTCCTCACAGATCACATCAACGGCAACTTCGTCTTCATCCGCCTCACCTGCCGCTTTCGTTTTAATACGAAACCAACGCGCACTTAAACTCTGATACCAAGCGAAATCGGCCAGCAATTGAGTGAAAAACACGCGCACAAACATTAGCAGAAGCAATGGTATTAGCAGTGGCAATACCAATACAAATGCCCAGCTTTCTTTTACTTTATCTAAAATTGGATCGACACTCGCCGGAAATAAGCGCTTCAAATTGAGCATCAATTCCAGTCGATAAAAATGCAAAAGATAACTCACAACACCCCAGCTAAACATCCATACTGCGGTTTCAATTAAGTGCGCAATTAACGACTTACCAAGTAAGTGCAAAGCTAAGGCAATGGCAGCCCACGGAAGCAATAGCCACTTAGCGGCCATTTCAGTACGTTGTTCGAGTTTAGCAGTGCTATCAGCGGTTAAAAACGAACCAGCACCTTGGCAAATACTTAACAAAAACCACTCGGCAGCAAGACTCACCACCACATAGAGCATATAGACCTGAAAGATCACCAGTAGGCTACCGCCCAAATTAGGTTCTGACTGCTCACTAAAAAATAAAGAGCTAAAAATCAGTAACACAATCCAAGGAAGTAAAGGCGCCATACCAAGTAATAAGCGTGCTAAAGCTCGAACACCTTGATGTTTGATACCTTTACTAATGACTTGGTTATGAGTAGAAACTAAGGTACGCGATACAACACCAGCAAACCACTTTGCCATCCAGCGCAGAGGAATAATAAGCAACAAAGGCAAACCAGACTGCATAACCAAGTCATAACGTTGACGCTCGGTAATATCTTTTTGCAATAGCCCGAGCCAAGCCTCTACAACCCCTTTAAATACATCTTTAATTTGCACCACTTCGGCTTTTAGCAAATCAAACAGATTGTAATCTTTACCGGTATTGGCGATATCCGCTGCCGCCGTCCATGGCAATATATTGGCCATGATAAGAACCACGACAACGAGCATAGCGCTAGCAGTTAGCACCGAACTAAGTCGACCAGACATTAGAGACATAAAGGACTAAATCTTCTTAAAAAATGAATGCGAAAACGTGGAAAGCGGCAGAAAAGCCATCACGAACGAATAAAGTAAGGTAACACGATCAAAGCCGCACCAATAGCAACGAGCCAAGTTACATCAGCAACGAAATAGGGATACACCATTAAGGCGATACCACACGCTAATGGCACTGGCGCCTTTTGCTTTTTGCCGTAGAGAAAGTAACCAAAACCAAAAGAGCCAAACACAACTCCCCACAGCAAACTCGACGTATCCACAAGCGGTTCCTTCGTTTGTTAACAGTATACAAATGGTAACGCTATCACCTTCACCGATGGGCATTACGCTTTAGCGCTTTTTCTTATCACGTTTTTTCTTTAAATAATCTTTTACTGGACGCACTCGATCAGGCAGTACGTTAGCGAAGCGCTGACGTAACTCATCGACCTTTTCTTCTTTCTTTTTATGTTCACGTTCGCTGCGGTGCTTATCACTCGCTTTGTCGAAATCGATCACATTGGTATCGCTCATTACGTTCTCCTAGCCCGACGCACCATTGAGTAATAGGCAAGGGCTTTGGTCAGTATCCGTTTAACGCGCTGAGTCATGCTAACATTGCACTCTTTCGTTGGTATAGCCCTACGCGTTCCTATGACTCTTGTCTTGCCCATTGATGACGTTATTGCCGACATAGCCTCTGCTCTAACAACTAATATAGCGGTTTTACTCAGTGCTGCCCCAGGTGCCGGCAAAACCACCCGTGTGCCTTTAGCCTTGCTAGATGCGGATTGGCTAGCAGGACAACGAATTATCATGCTAGAACCGCGTCGCATGGCCGCACGCAATGCCGCTACCTATATGGCGCAAGCGCTGAACGAAGCAGTCGGGCAGACCGTCGGCTATCGCATACGATTGGAAAACAAAATTTCAGCCAGCACGCGCATCGAAGTGGTTACCGAAGGCATCTTAACGCGTATGTTGCAGGATGATCCTGAGCTGACGGGGGTGGGTTTAGTTATCTTCGATGAATTTCACGAACGCCATATGGCATCCGATCTAGCCCTAGCCTTGTGCCACCAGTGCCAACAGGTATTGCGCCCAGATTTACGCATTCTGGTTATGTCGGCCACCTTAGACGAATCCGCCTTGGCGTCCGCCCTCAATGCTCCGACAATTCGCAGCGAAGGCCGCAGCTACCCAGTAACGACGCACTATCGCAACCGCCGCGATGCCAACGAGCGCTTACCGCAACACATGGTTCGCGTGATTAACGAAGCTTTAGTGCACGACGATCACCTACACGGCGACTTGCTGGTGTTTTTGCCCGGCCAAGGCGATATCCAACGCGTACAACGCCTGTTAGAGGAATCGTTACCAGCCAATATTCGCGTTATGCCATTGCATGGGCAGCTATCCGACGCCGAACAGAAAGCCGCGATTCGCCCGTCAGATGAATTCCGCAAGATCATCCTTGCCACCAACATTGCCGAAAGTTCTCTCACCATTGATGGCGTCAGCATCGTTATCGACTCTGGTTTAGAACGACGCATGGTGTTTAGCCCCGGCAATGGCGTGAGTGAATTAACCACCCAAGGTATTTCCAAAGCCTCAGCGACTCAGCGTGAAGGCCGCGCCGGACGCCAAGCGCCGGGTTTGTGTTACCGCTTATGGAGCGAACAAGATCACCAAGGTCGCAAAGCCCATATTCAAGCAGAAATCGCCGCTAGCGACCTAGCGCCGTTGCAATTGGAATTACTGCAATGGGGCGCTGCTGCCGACGAACTGTTATGGCTGACACCGCCGCCAGCCGTGCATTTACAACAAGCACACGATTTACTCAGCCAGCTTGGCTTAACCGCCGAGCAACAACTCACCGAGCATGGACGCCGCTGCGCTCAGTTGGGATTAGAACCACGTTGGGCAAATGCCCTATGGAAAGCCGCCGAATTAGGCATGGCAAAATCCGCGTGCGAATTAGTCGCCCTATTGCAAGAACCGGGAATGATTCGTCAGCAGGATGATATCGAATTAGCGCTACTGCGCGCCAAGCAACACCCGAGCTGGAACAACAGAATCCAACCATTAGCGAGACGCTGGTCTAGCCAACTCACCAAGCAAGCCGATAGCGCAGCACTCGATGTCGGTTTTGTAATTGCTTGTGCATGGCCAGACCGAATCGCAAAACGTCGCGGCTCTGGCGGCGCGCAAAGCCGTTATCAACTTAGCCGTGGTATTGGTGCCGAATTACTACAAGACTCCACGCTGGATAAATACGAGTGGCTGGCCATTGCCGATCTCGCTGGCGGCTCGCCCAATAAAATTCGCTTAGCTGCCCCGCTCAGTTCGCACAGCATTGCCTTATTAGTAGAAGCTTATCCGCAGTTATTTAACCGCCATATCGATGTTAGCTGGCAAGACAATGGCCAACTATTAGCCGAAGAACAGCAACGCCTTGGGGCTTTGGTATTCAGCGCCAAACGCCTGACCAATTTAAATGCCGACGATTGGCAAAATGCTTGGCGCTCATATTTTAATAATAGTAAAAACTCGCCGCTAAACGACCTTCACTGGACCGATTACGCGCTAAATTTACGCCAACGATTAGCCCTATTACACCGGTATAACAAGGATAAAAATGAGTGGCCCGACGTTAGTGACACAGCCCTAAGCGCTAATATTAACGACTGGCTCATGCCCTTTTTAAACCAAGCACGGCATGTACGTGATTTAGCGAAAGTGAACGTGACGGATGCATTGCTAAGTCTGCTCAGCTGGGAACAGCAGCAAACTCTGAATCGGTTATTACCAACGCACATTCAAGTACCGAGCGGTTCGAATATCGCCATCGACTACAGTACCGACATCCCTATTCTGGCGGTAAAACTGCAAGAAATGTTCGGCTACGAAGGCCAACCAACCGTATTAAATGGGCAAATCGCCCTGATGATTCACCTGCTCTCACCGGCTCGCCGACCGTTACAAGTCACCCAAGATTTACCGCACTTTTGGCGCAACTCGTATGCCGATGTGCGTAAAGACATGCGCGGGCGTTATCCCCGCCATCCATGGCCAGAAGATCCGCTCAGCGCCGAAGCCACGCGCTATACCAAAGCGCGTGTAAAATGACGCCAATTGGTCATAAACTTGTGATTGGTTTTTACGATGATTTCTTCGGCCCTAGCGCATGCATCGTGGTTAACAATGGCAAGATGCTAATTAAAATTGTGATGGTGGTTATGACGATTGGGGTTTCGGTAAAAATGCTGGCCTTTAATGCTTAAACCGAATGCAGTACCTATGAATATCAGACTGTGGAAATATATAGACACTCCAAGGTGTAAGGGCTGATTAAATCGGCCCCAAATTAGAGCCGATTTATTCTTATCGTGACCTTCCTATTAGTATTTAGTACTACTGATGCCCGTTAAAGCGGGGGAAGATCACACCTCATCTGTTAGATGTTGGTGTCCGTTAAATCGGGGGAAGATCACACATCCGCAACCCATACTTTGTTCTTTGCTTCAGGCACCGCACCATCGGATCTTAGATTTTCACCAGAGGCAAGGAAACGCCTCATGCCGGGTGCTCGGTAGGTTACTCGAGTAACGCGCGCGATTAAGCCCATCTCTTGCATCAAGCGCGCTATACGCTTCCTGCTGACGCAAAATCCTTGGTTTTGCAGTG
>Ga0207891_1000955_pt1 | contig 15424 bp, 12 predicted proteins | sample LinPmetageLP50_FD_184061 | JGI IMG/M metagenome (GOLD analysis project Ga0207891, IMG submission 184061) | Marine viral communities from the Pacific Ocean - LP-50 (SPAdes) | ecosystem: Environmental > Aquatic > Marine > Oceanic | place: Pacific Ocean | collected 2011-08-27 | reverse complement strand
TTTAACAACAGACCTTATTACGGAGTGGAATAATCTCTGGTTAGAATTAGATCGTCACGCCTACGGGATGCGACCTACTTCTACTGCAAGAGCATTGGCATATATTCATTTAGCAGGTTATGAAACCGCCGTAGTGGATATGGAAGGGTATACTTCAAACCAAAATAGGCTTGAAGGATTTACTATTGATGAAAATCAAAGAGCGGAAAATGTTGATTTAAATCTAGCATTGAATACTAGCTATGCACTAGTATTTGATCATTTTATGATCAATATGGATTTAAGCTATGATTCTAAAATTGGCCAACTGAAAACAACTATGGAAACGGAACTTTCGGTAGGTTTAAATAACTCAGAAATAGAAAACTCCATTGCTTGGGGAACCTATGTGGCGAACCGTGTTATTGCGTATAGCCAAACAGATATCGCAGCAGAATCACAAATTTTTGACCCGCAACCCTTAAGTTACGATCCACCTATAGGAGAAGGCTATTGGACTTTTAGTGCAGATCCTGAACGGGCGTTGTTTCCTTATTGGGGTCAAGTACGTACGTTTGTTATCTCATCAGATCAAACAACCAGTGTGGCACCGCCATTATCTTACAGTGTAGACCCAGGAAGCGATTACTACGCAGAAATGTATGAGGTTTATACGGTAAACAATACAGCCAAAGCTGAAAATAACGAGGATTTATGGATCGCTGAATATTGGTCTGACGATGTTGAGGGGATGATGATGAGCCCACCGGGACGTACCGTTTCGATAGCAAATCAATTGATAATACAAACAGACCTAAGTTACGATAGATCTCTAGCTATGTTGCTAAAATTAGGATTTGCACTTAACGACGCAGCAGTATCTGCTTGGGCAGATAAGTATGAATATATGGTAATGCGGCCAAGTGTCTATATTCAAGAGCATATTGATCCAGAATTTCAAACAAACTTATATAAATTTATTTTTTGGCCCAACCCTTCATTTCCTGGTTACCCATCCGGTCACTCCACATTTGCATCTGCAGCCGCAGGAATATTCATTGCTGAGCTTGGTGACACGATCGAATTCACAGATAGAACGCATGAGGGTAGAACCGAATTTAAAGGAGACTCTAGACAATTTAGCTCCATCTCAGCGATGGCCGAAGAACTTGCTTTTTCTAGAGTGCCACTTGGCGTTCATATGAGAATGGACTGCACAGAAGGATACCGTTTAGGCTATGAGATTTCTGATGCGGTGCGTAATTTTAATCTAAAAAACTAAGCTTCGTTGGTGTTTCAACAATTTAATATACACATTGCAGTGGCTAAAAAGGTAAGTCTGTAATACATCTACAAGCTTCAGTACAAAGATAATGTCGAAGTGATAAAATCTTTTAAACCGTATTATGAACGTATATTACAATTAATGGTACTATATTTGAACTCTAACAAAGTATTAATAAATTAAATTACATTACAATGAGTAAAGGAACAGTAAAATTTTTCAACGACACTAAAGGTTTTGGATTCATCACTGAAGAAGGAGTTGATAAAGATCATTTTGTACACATTTCTGGATTAATCGATGAGATTAGAGAAGGTGACGAAGTTGAATTCGATTTACAAGAAGGAAACAAAGGATTAAACGCAGTAAACGTAAAAGTTATCTAAATATATATCCCATTTTTTTTACAAAGAGCCCGTCTATTAGACGGGCTCTTTTAGTATACCATAGTTTGCACTCCGCAAAGAGTGCCTATCTTTGCTGAAATTTTTCTAAACAAAATAGCCTTGAGATTTTGATTCAAAAGGGGCTAAAGAGAATAACAGTACTATGGGTGAAAACAAGCCAAATCTCGACATTGATTCTTGTATTAAAATATTACAAGATTTAGTGGCAGATACCGATCAACTTTTCGAATTACCAGAAGCACAAAGAATAGCGCTTTATAAGGTGGCAGGCGAATTGTCTAGACCCAATCGCGATGAGTTTAAACGCAGACGAAAAGACGCTAAAAAAGCGGTAAAGCGTAAAATGATTGCGAAAGACAGGCATGCAAGAAAGACAACAGGCATTCGTACCGCACGGGAAGCAGCCTTATTTGTGGCTCCAAAGCTATTAACTGCTGCAGCAATTGCAGCCGATACACCCGAATTAGAATCCTCAAGAAATTGTTACGTATGTAAAACGGTATATACAAAACTGCATCATTTTTACGATACCATGTGTACCGAATGTGGCAATTTAAACTATGCAAAACGTTTTCAAACCACAGATTTAAAAGACCAAGTTGCTGTCATCACAGGTTCTCGGTTAAAAATAGGCTACCATATCACCTTACTATTGTTGCGTGCTGGAGCTACCGTTGTTGCTACCACGCGTTTTCCCGCAGACTCTGCTATTCGGTTTTCTAAGGAGGATGATTATACCAATTGGAGCGACCGTTTGCACATTCATGGGCTCGATTTACGGCACATACCGAGTGTCGAAATTTTCTGTAATTATATAGAGCAAAAATACGATCGCTTAGATATTCTAATCAATAATGCGGCTCAAACCGTACGACGTCCTTCAGGATTTTATTTTCATTTAATGGAAAACGAAAAATTACCTGTAGACCAATTACCCAAATTAGCACAACCCTTCTTAAGAGATCATAGTAACTGCTTACAAGAACTATCAGATTTAAGTGTTCCTACGACAAAAACAAGTAAAAACAACGTGCTCCCGGTTACTTGGCACGGGCCAGAACCCGGGATCGGATTACGCAATTCGGCCGCATTATCTCAAATTCCGTATAGTTTTGATAACTCGTTACAAACCGCCGAAGTATTTCCTGAAGGAAAGTTAGATGCCGATTTACAACAAGTAGATCTTCGGAAAACAAATAGCTGGCGTCTAAAATTGGGCGAAATAGAAACGACCGAAATGGTCGAAGTTCAGCTCGTAAATGCCGTTGCACCTTTTGTTTTATGTAACCGCTTGTCTAATCTAATGATGAAAGAAAACACGGGCAAAAAACATATTGTAAACGTTTCAGCCATGGAAGGAAAGTTTCATCGTTTTAAAAAGGAAGACAGACATCCACATACCAATATGGCGAAAGCAGCCTTAAACATGCTTACCCATACCTCTGCAGCCACCTTCGCGAAGTCTGGTATTTATATGAATGCAGTGGATACAGGTTGGGTAACCGATGAAGACCCGGCAGCCTTATCAAAAAAGAAAGTAGAAGTGCACGATTTTCAACCGCCATTGGATATTGTAGATGGCGCAGCACGAGTAATGGATCCTTTAATAAATGGCATTAACACAGGGAAGCACTGGAGTGGTAAATTTTTAAAGGATTATTTTCCTATTGATTGGTAACGGTTATTCATTTGTGGCATCATAGTTGAATACCACTAAGTATTATTAAAATAAATATATAATATCATTATGAGTAAAGGAACAGTAAAATTTTTCAACGACACCAAAGGATTTGGATTTATCACAGAAGAAGGTGTTGAAAAAGACCACTTTGTACACATTTCAGGACTAATAGACGAAATTCGCGAAGGCGATGAAGTTGAGTTTGATCTACAAGAGGGTAACAAAGGATTAAATGCAGTAAACGTAAAAGTTATCTAATATATACATTACAAGTATTTAAAAAAAGCCCGTCAATTTATTGACGGGCTTTTTGTTGTGGTAGTTTTTTAGGACACCTTCAAAGTCATCCAAGTTTTTAGTCTATAATTTCGTAGTCAATACTTAATTTTCGCAATGCTCTTAAGGCAGAAGCCGTGTCTTTATCTGCAATCTCAATATCTACAGCGTCTCCTTCTAAGAGGATGTCTGTTAATTCATTTGCCAACGAAGCATTTATGTTTGTTGAAACCTCCACAATACAATTGGCTATTGCTTTTTTATCGGGTCGCTGTGCATCGCAAGACAATAAGTTTAATTTCATAGGACAAATTTATGGAGACAAGATACTTGAATTTAGTGAGTATTGCTATTGTTTACTGCCAATGCAAGTTGCTATACTCAAACCCTATTTAGTAAAGGTATACCGTTGCTCTTCGGTAGAAGAGGCGTTCAGTAATTCGTTAAAGGTCCGTATCGACTTAAAATTTCGCGTAATGGCTCCCGAAACCGCCAATCCAGAAATACCGGTGTTTAAAATGGCCGTAACATCTTCTGTAGTAATACCTCCAAATCCAAGCAGGGGAGTGCCTGTTTTTAATACATCGGTAATGGCAGTATAGCCAGCGATTCCCAAGGCGGTAGGAACATTTTCTTTGGTCGTATTGGCTCTAAAGGGCCCTAAACTAATATAGTTTGCTTGCTTGTCAAGGAGTATTTCGCAATCCTGCAATGTGTTTGCAGTGCCTCCTACGATTTGCCAAGTATATAAATGTTTTCTCGCGGTAGTAGAGCAGGAGCTTGCTTGTCCAAAATGTACCCCATCTGCCTTCACTTCTTTCGCTATTTTATAATGGTCGTTAATGAGCAGTCTCGTTTGAAAATGAGCGGTAATTTCTCGCGCCTCCTTAGCTACTTTTAAAAATTTCTTTTCTGAAATATCTTTCAATCGTAATTGTACCAATTCTGCACCAGATGTACAGGCTTTTTGTATATTCTCCAAGTGTTCTTTTGGAGAGTTTCCTTGAGAGATATAATGTAGTTTAGGTATCGTCATATTTTTAAATGCTATACATTCTTTTCTTTGTTTTAAATACCTTACACAAGTTTAAACAGTTATTTTTTTAGAGTAGGCCATAAAATAATCTTCAAAACGTTTGAGTACGGGGTGCATCGTTTCAGAATACAGCACATATTGGCATTTCTGTATGCTTTGATTTATCGACATTAAGGCGCGATAGGCCGAATTCTGAACGAGAAATTCAGCATCATCGATACTAAAAAGCAGTAATTGAGAGATAGGCACGCCATTTAATAAAAACAACTGATTCATAGATTTAGGCGTAGAAATAAGGATGTCTATACCCATAAAGATTTCAGATTTCTGCACATCAATGTGCAGCTCTTCATACCCTACATACACACGTATGGGCGTATGCCGCGTATAGGCTAAAAATGCATCGTGTAATGCAAGGGCTTTTTCCTTATTCTCAACAAGCACAACAGCCCTTGGCGCCTTCCCAACCGCCTTGAATTTTATTTTTTGCAAGGTGGTAAGTATGAGCGTGGTCGTTTTTCCACTCCCTGTTGGTGCCGTACAATAGAGGTTCATCCCACTTTTTATAACAGGGATACTTTTTTTCTGTAACGGAGTAGGAGTTTGAATCTCTAGCTGCGCTAGCTTCTCTTGTATTTCAGGATGTAATTTTTTAAAAGGCATAGAAAGTAGGGCGATAACGAGTTAGCGTCGTATTTTATTAAGTGGCAAAGATACCAACTGCAAAACGAAATAGTGGGATGAAGTTCTTTTTTCTATTTGGTTATGCTACCTAGTAAAATAATTGATAGTAATTTGCTTCGGTAAAAGCGTTCTGAGGACAACCCAAAAATAGGAGGGAAGTGGTAATCAAACTACAATTTATTAGCATTCAAATATCCCTTTAACCTTTCTCTATAACTGCTGCCCAACGGAATTTCATGCGTATTGATCAAGACGCATTTACCGTTGTACTGACTTATTTTAGACACCGGAACGATATACGATTTATGAATTCTCATGAAGTTATACGGACCTAAAACCGCTTCTATCGATTTTAATGTTTTTAAGGCCAAGCAATAATTGTTTCCAGTAATAATCTTCGCGTAATCTTTTAAGCCTTCAATATAATCAATGTCTTTTACTAAAATCTTAATAAATTCATCCCCTTCTTTTACAAAAAATGAGGGTTCAGGCAAAGTTTGGTTTTCGGCGGTTTCTATACTTTCAAAACGTGTGATGGCTTTACAAAAGCGTTCAAACGAAATGGGTTTCAATAAATAATCTACCACTTCTAATTCAAAACTTTCAACCGCATATTCACTATACGCAGTCGTCAGTATAAAAGCTGTGTTCCCTTCAGAAAGTTTGACCAACTCCATACCAGATAGTTCGGGCATGGCAATATCTGTGAAAACTAGATCTACTTGATGACCTTCCTTTAAATAAGTAAAAGCTTCGACCGAATCTGTAAATGTTTTAAGCACTTCAAAATTTGAGAACCGTTTTAAATGATGCGCTATCACATCTATCGCCAAAGGTTCATCGTCAATTATAATTGTTTTGTACATCTTCATTTAGGGAAGTGTTAGAGTGAGCTGTGATACGTAGGTTTCTTCGGTAGTAGTAATACTTATATGGGAACTTTTAGGATACAGCAACCGCAGGCGTTGCTTGAGGTTTTCTAGTCCTTTTCCATCCCGGGTTTTTTCTTGAAAATGCTGTTTTTTAAACACACTATTTTCTACTGTACATCGCAACTCTTTATTTTCAATACGCACATTAATAGTCACAAAGGCGGCTTTAGAATTGGTGTAAAAGCCGTGCTTAAATGCATTTTCTACCAGGGGTATTAAAAGAAAAGGAGCTATCAAAATTTCTTCCCCAATCGGTTCTTCGATTATAAGTTTAATACGAGCATCGGCACCAAATCTAATTTTTTCGATGGCGACATATTCTTCAATAAATGCGAGTTCATGAGTTAAAGGTACCCGTAAAAAATGTGATTCGTCCGTTAGGTATCGCATCATACTTGAGAGTTTCAAAATATAATCGGAAGTATCTGGGTGATTTTTTAAAGACAAGCTATACAATGAGTTAAATGCATTGAATAAAAAATGAGGATGTAATTGATTCCGAAGCAATTGTTCTTTTGCTTGGTTTAATTCTTTTTCTAGCTTTTTATAGCGATTCAAGAACTCCAGTCGGTTTATAAAATAGATGCCCGAATAAAACAAAAGGGATTGCCCCAAAAAGCTCGTAAAATATTCGAAGCTTTGTTCAAATTCAATAGAATCATGTATTCTGTAATCTTTCAGTAATGCGAGCGCTAAAAGTAAGATGCTAAAGAGCAATACAAACCCTATTTTTTTCCAAATACCGAGAAGTTTGAACACATAATACTGCAATGCATAGGCAATCAAAGCACATAGTAAATTCTCTATAGAATCGCTTGTTAAAAAGAAAAACCATTCCGCTGGAAGAAGATTAAAAGCACTTCTTATAAGTTCGAATGTGAGGATGGCGATAAAAACGACATGAAATTTAATTTTGATCTGCCGGAGGGTCTTAGATGTTAATTGCAACATAATAGGTATTCATATTTAGAATGTAAATATATAAAAACACATTGCTGCTACGTCGATTAGAAACATAGGTTCGTCTATTGGTTGATACCCTGTGTCGATATCATTTTTTTATACGCGCAAATAAAAATAGGTTTGGGTTGTATTCACTTTAAAAGACAAGAAAATGAGAATCTATTTTATCCTAGCTGTTGTATGTTTTAGTTCACTAGCAGTCTTTAGTCAGAAATTGGAACTAGCAAAGGCCTCTCCCTTTTCTGCGGTACAATGGGAGAAAGAGCAACCTATTGTGCTAATTGAAAACGACTGGTATCATTTTGAAAAATTAGCCGATTTCAGCAAAGAGGAAATTCTGGCATATTGTAAAAAGAAATTTGGCTACAAGTGGAAAAAACGCTTTTCCGAAGATCTTGTGGAAGTACTTATAGGATTAGGTTACCAACCTGCTATAAACGTTAGGTTGCAGCTATCTAAAGAGGGCGTTTATGAAGAGATTATAGGAACATTTACTTCGGAAAACAGACAAAGTTCGCTTGATTACAACAATGCTTTAGAAGAATCTAAATCGGATAAGACATTCCCTCAAAAAATCTCGATTTCTGAAGCGCTAGCCGACATAAAACAATTTGAAGCCATACTGAAAAGTCGATCGTCCTATGCACAAGTATCAACCTACGATTATACAGCCGCCATACATAACCTAGCGGCAGCGATTAGGAGTACAACGATAGAAATAGATGTTAATAAATTGACAAACGAGCTAGCTAAAATCATGGCCGAAATAGGGGACAGGCATTCCTCCATTAAAAATGAAGCTTTCGACACACAGAGCCATAAAACACATACGTTGAAGCTTCCCTTTGGTGTCACAACACTTGACGGAAAAATGATAGCCGTAACGCAAGATGCAGCAGCTAAATCGTATTCCTACTATGCTGATTCACATCCGTACCTTAAAAGTATCGACGGCGTTGTGGTAGAAACGCTCATTAGTAACTATAATTTCAGGGATAAAAAAGCACCGACACAGGCAAAATTATCAAAAGGAAGTAGTGCGATCCAGAAGTATGGCGAACTTTTATTTAAAAATAATACGGAATGCCCTGACAGCGTAACTGTTGTTTTTAGTGATGGTACTTCTGTAAAAACAGAAACAGTTCAATTAACAACCGTTAACAAAGGCTATTACTCAAAGCTATTTCAAGACAGTAATACTACCCAGAAGGAAGTTGAAAACGGAAACTTTGCTGGTTTAAGCAGTCTGCTGGACCAGAATATTGGCTACATTACTTTTCCACAGATGTATCATTATAACGAAGCGGAAGGACTGGAAGCTTTTATAGCAAACACGTTTCGACGGTTCTCAGCTACCAAAGCTTTAATCATTGATATTCGAAATAATCCTGGTGGCGGAAGAGAACTACTCCAAACAGTTGCCAACTATATTGTACAACCCGAACAGTCTCCCTGGATCGCGAATGTTGCTTACCTAAGGACGGACGCACTTATCACCAGCGATGAAGTATCCATGAGTGGTCGCTATCTATATTCGTATCATTCAGATAACTTTACAGACACAGACAGACATGCTATAGACGCATTTACATCCAATTTCACGCTTCAGAAATCATTAGATACCTCAAATTTTAGCAACCCATTTTATATGGTATTACACGATGGATCCAAACCCTATAAACAACCCGTTTATATTTTAGTAAATGAAAACAGCTTTAGCGCAGCAACCGTCTTTACCAGTGCCTTTAAAGGGTTGCCCAACGTAAAAATTGTAGGCGTAACAACCGATGGCTCCAGTGGAAACTCCAGAGCATTGTATTTGGAACACTCTAATATTAGGGTTAAAGTTTCTACAATGCTTTCCTTTCAACGTAATGGAACCACCTTAGATGGCAATGGTACAGCGCCAGATATTTATATTCCGGTGGATGAAGTACAAGTTTTAAAAGGGGTGGATAGTCAATTAAATAAATTAATTAAAAGGATAGCGAGTAATTAGTAAAAACGAGGTAGTAATGGTATAAAATAGAACACAATAGTAAGTACTTGTTTGTTAATCCAATATCGAAGGGTTTCAATTCCTATGAAATAAAGGTATATTTGAATAGAAATCATCTTATCTCTCCGTCATGAAAATAAAACTAAAGCACCACACTTTCTCCTTACTTCTTGTATTCCTTATTTTTAGCCAATTCAGTTTCAGTCAAACACAAAAACCATTGGCACTAGAGGATTATGCACAATGGAACAGCATCACAAACACAGCCCTTTCGCCCAATGGAAACTGGATGACGTATGCATACGAACCTAATGAGGGCGATGCCACATTACACATTCGTAAAATTGATGGGGATACGTTACGTACCGTTCAAAACGCAAAAGAAGTCGCTTTTTCTAAGAATAATAAATGGGTCGCTTTCTTGGTAGCGCCGTCAAAAAAAGTCACTGATAGCCTTAAGAAGAAGAAAGAACCTGTGGTAAGCGAGCTACAAATGGTAAACCTGGAGACCAATACAGTGACGACGGTTAAAAATGTTTCAGATTTCAGTTTTTCAAAAACGGCCAAGTTTATCGCCATTCATAACAACCGTGCCGATAAAGAGGCAGACCATCAAGGGAGCGATGTACTACTTAAGGATTTAGAAGGCGAGAATACACTTAATATAGGGAATGTCTCCAATTATGCCTTCAATAAAGAAGGTACTCTTTTTTCGTATGTAGTGGATGCAGCCGGAGACAATGGCAATGGGCTCTATGTAATCGATCTTTCTAACTTGCGCACATGGCCGATGCATACAGGTGCTTTCACGTATGCTCAAATGACTTGGAATAAAGAAGGCAATCAGCTAGCGGTATTATTCGGTACAAAAGAAGACGGCACTATCGAACGTCAAAACAAACTGTACTGGACTTCAAACCTTACGCCAGGCATGACAAAATTGGGCGCACAAACCACCTATGTGCCAGAAAGCGATACGGGTTTTCCTAAAGATAACGTCATTAGTGAGTATAGGGACCTTACTTGGAATGAAGCTGGGACCCAACTATTTCTTGGCGTACGGGAGCAACAAACCAAACTAAAAAAAGAAGACTCGCTAAAAGCGAATGTAGACGTGTGGCACTGGAAAGATGAACAGGTACAATCGCGCCAAATCGTAGAAGCAGACAATGATAAAAAAGCAACATTTATTTCCGTTTTAAATCTTGAGAATAAGAAATTCTTACAATTAGAGAATGAAGACATACCGTCAGTAGAGGTGAGTGAAAAAAATACATGGGCGGTGGGACGTTTAGATACCCTATATCGTAAAGATGTGACCATACCAGGCGGTTTTAGCGATTTATACCGTATAAATACCCGCACAGGGGCGAAAAAAGAAATCGCAGAAAAAGTGTATCGCTATATGGGCATGGCGCCCAATGGCGAATGGGTCTTGTTCTCTAAAGACGGTGCAGTCATGGGGTACAATTTTGAGAAGGAAATAGTAACCAATCTAACCGCCAGAACAGCAATTAGCTTTAGTGACAAAGACTATGACAAACCAGTTGAAAAACCTACCTACGGCGTTGCAGGATGGTCTAAAGATGGGGAAACCTTGATCTTGAACAATAAATATGATTTATGGACGATTGCCCTCAATGGAGACGGAGCCACCAATCTTACCCAAGGCATAGGCGAGGAAGAAAAAATCCGTTTTAGGTTAGAACAGTTGGACCCCGAAGCCGATACCTTCGACCTTACAAAGCCGTTGCTACTTTCGGCCTATGGCGACAAAACAAAGAAATCGGGATACTATGAAGTAGCACTAGGCAAAAAACCAAAGGTATTACGATACGAGGATAAAATGATAAGACAGGCCGTAAAAGCTGAGGATGCGGACAAAATTATGTATACCGAACAAACGTTTGTTGAATTCCCAGATTATTGGGTAACCGATATGGGCTTTAAAAAACCTAAAAAAATAACCAATGCCAACCCACAACAATCCGAGTTTAAATGGGGAAAAAGAGTATTGGTAGCCTATACAGACGCCCGCGGTAATGAATTACAAGGCACCTTAGCATTACCGGCAGATTACGATCCTGCCAAAAAATACCCTATGATTGTCTATTTCTATGAAAAAATGTCCCAGCGGCACCACCAATATTCGATGCCTACCTACGATGATAGACCGCACATGTCCACCTATGCCAGCAATGGCTATTTGGTATTGATGCCCGATATCGTCTTTGATGAAGGTTTACCCGGATCATCCGCCTTAGATGATGTGACAAGTGCCGTTAAAGAAGTCATTAAACTAGGCTATGCAGATCCCGCAAGAGTAGGGTTACAGGGGCATAGTTGGGGAGGCTATGAATCTTCGTTTATCGTCACGCAAACAGATATGTTTGCCGCAGTCGTCACGGGTGCGCCATTAACCAATCTAATTAGTATGTATGCCGTGGCCTATAAGCGTTCCGGTAATTTAAACGGCCCCATTTTAGAATGGTCACAAGGGAGAATGGGAGTGAGCCCTTGGGAAAACATGGAGCTCTACCGCAGTCAATCACCTATACACCATGCACAGAACATTAAAACACCCTTCTTGATATTGCACGGTACAAGCGACGGAGCCGTAGATTGGAACCAAGGTCTAGAGTTTTATTCCGCAGCCAGAAGATTGGGCAAAAAAGTGATTTTGTTGTCTTACCCAGACGAACCCCACCATTTGGAGAAAGAAGAGAACCAAAAGGATTTTCAGATCCGCATGAAACAGTATTTTGATCATTATTTAAAAGACAGTCCAGCACCCCTCTGGTTAAAAGAAGGCGTCCCCCATGCCAATAAAACGCGTTTGGGACCCGATGTTTTGGAGAAGGAGTAATATCGCTGGCAGCCGCGCACTCATATTTTTTTTGCGGCATTACTTTGCCTGTAGTGCACTACATTTGTCCCTACTTACCTCTTTCCTAGACCTGTCTAAGATAGGAGGGAAGCCTAATGTCTATGCCATAAGATTTATAAGTATCTTTAGTAATTCAATAGTAGGACAGTACGGTTATATAAATAAAAAGAGCAAAATAAATGTTACAAAATGTATTATTAAAACGCGCGATATATGCATCTGAAGAACATAAAATGATGCAGCAAATGATTCAAGATTTCATTAAAAATGATATGCTTGAGCAGATGGACGAATGGGAAGAAAAAGGGATGGTGAGCCGAGAAGTCTGGGAGCGTGCGGGAGCATTAGGGTTGCTCTGTATCGATATGCCGGAAAAATATGGCGGCAGCGGTCTCGATTTCAGTTTTAGCGCGTTATTTGTAGAAGAACTGAATAGAGAAGGAGTTACCGGCCCCGGTTTTTCATTACATTCAGATATTGTGGCGCCCTATCTTTTAAAATACGGGACCGAAAGTCAAAAACAAAAATACCTGCCTTTGATGGCATCGGGAAAAATGATCACCTCCATTGGGATGACAGAGCCCAACTGTGGTAGCGATCTTAAAGCGATCAAAACAAACGCCGTAGACAAAGGAGATCATTATGTGGTAAACGGTCAAAAAACCTTTATCACCAATGGGTATATGTGCGATATGGCAATTGTTGCCGTAAAAACGAATGTGGGCACCCCAAAAGAAGGCGTGTCTTTATTGCTGATGGAAAGTGAAATGGAAGGTTTTGAAAAAGGCATCCCTTTTAAAAAAATAGGCCTAAAAGCCCAAGACACCTGCGAATTGTTTTTTGATAATGTAAAAGTCCCCAAAGAAAATTTATTGGGCGAAGAAGGCATAGGCTTTAAGATCATGATGACCGAATTAGCCAGAGAGCGTTTAGCCGTAGCGCTTGCTGCTATTGGTGGCGCCCAAGGAGCCATAGAAAAAACAATTGCCTATACAACTACAAGAACCGCTTTTAACCAACCCATCGCTGGATTCCAGAATACCCAATTTAAATTGGCCGAATGTGCTACCCAATTACAACTCCATCAATCTTTTTTAGATGGCTGTACGGCATTAGTAGCAACCCACCAACTCACCGCAGAAAGCGCTTCCATGGCGAAGTATTCAGCCACCGAAATGCATGGCAAAGTCGTAGATGAATGCTTGCAATTATTTGGAGGCTATGGGTATATGTGGGACTATCCCATAGCACGTATGTATGCAGACAATAGGGTCGCCAGGATTTATGCGGGCACCAACGAAATAATGAAAGTATTGATCGCGCGTGGTTTGTTTAAAGAGTTGTTTGAGCAAATGCGGGCAGAAGAAAAAAAATAACAAAAATGCAGCATCTTACAATCGCTTAAATAGCTATGAATACAGAAAAAACAGTTTATTCCATCTTAGACCTTGCCTTGGTTTCTGAAGGTCATACACTTAAACAGACTTTTAATAATGCCCTTAAATTGGCCCAATATGCTGAGACCTTCGGTTACACGCGCTATTGGCTAGCAGAACACCATAATGCGCCCAATATTGCGAGTAGTGCCACCTCGGTATTGATTGGCTATATCGCCCAAGGTACAAAAACGTTAAAAATTGGTTCTGGCGGTATTATGTTACCTAACCATTCGCCATTGATCATTGCCGAGCAATTTGGTACGTTGGCCTCTATATATCCTAACCGGATTGATCTAGGCTTGGGAAGAGCTCCAGGAACCGACAGGGAAACCGCACACGCCATCCGCTCAGATTTTATGCAAGCCGCACATTCTTTTCCTACTGAATTGGAAAAAATACAAACCTACTTTTCTAAAGAGAATGCAGGTTCTAAAGTACGTGCCACCGTAGCAGAAGGAGTAGAGGTACCCATCTATATTTTGGGTTCCAGTACAGATAGTGCCCATTTGGACGCGAAAAAAGGGTTGCCTTATGCCTTTGCCAGTCACTTTGCCACCACCCATTTGTGGGAAGCGCTAGCCATTTATCGTAAAGAGTTTCAACCCTCGCAAGACTTGAACAAACCGTATGTTATGGCTGGAGTAAATATTATTATTGCAGATACTGACGAAGAAGCCGAACGTTTATCAACGTCTTTAATCCGAATGATTGTTGGCATATTTACCGGGACACGTAAGTATGTGCAGCCTCCAACTGCAATGACCAATGAGTTAAAGGATATAATGCAAAATCCTCAAGTACATCAAATGCTAAAGTATTCTTTTATAGGTAGTAAAGCGACAGTAAAAGCAAAGGTAACAGCGTTTATGGAACAAAGCAAAGCAGACGAACTTATTGCCGTCACTCATTTGTATGATATAAAGGACAGAATTCGCTCCTATGAGCTATTTGCTGAGATTATGGGGGAGTTGAATCTCGAATAGGGCAATTTGGCACTTAAATTACACCAAGCAATTACAGCGCAACTGCAAGTCGGCAGTTTCACATAATGGCCAAACTTTAAAAATTATGATCAAGCTACTATTTTATATAATATAGAATTATAGCCTATTCGGTATATAGTAAAGAGGAATGCATTTGTTTTATATATAATCAGCCACTGGCTAATACTATATAAAAGTGTACTATACTGTTTTGCGTGACGCCTGTCCTGAGCTTTTCGTCGAAGGGTTACTTTGCTAAGGTGAAAGCGATTCGCTAGAATAAATCTTCTTTTATTTTTTTCTACCAATAATTACTTTAAAATGTAATGAAACCCTTTGGGTTCACGAACTCATATTACTAAAATATTTAAGAGTGAGTAAATATGCTTTGCCCGAAGCGAGCCTGTCCTGAGTTTTTCGTCGATGGGATAGGAGAGTAGTGGAATGTGTATGGAATGGTGTTCTAAATTACTATGTTTAATATATTCACTACATATTTCATTCAATATTCCGATTATCAGAACAAATGTTTAGTAAAACTGATAAAATATAAATCAATAATATAGAAAATCAGAATAATATAACCGTTCAAGTATATTTATATTCTTAAAAACGGACAATAATGACTGATTTAGGACTTTATTTATCTAGAAAATCTGTAAACAGGTCTGATGTATCTCGCAAGACAGGAATTAGTAAAACCAGACTTAGTGAGCTTTCAAACAACAACCGAACACAACTTAGAGTAACTGAATTATATTTAATTGCATTAGCAATTGATGTAGAGCCTTTGGAGGTTCTTGAATTTGTATGCGAAAATTTAGAACTTAAAAAATAATTAATGCAAGATAGTTACTACCACAATACTGAGGT
>Ga0207891_1000953_pt1 | contig 15454 bp, 13 predicted proteins | sample LinPmetageLP50_FD_184061 | JGI IMG/M metagenome (GOLD analysis project Ga0207891, IMG submission 184061) | Marine viral communities from the Pacific Ocean - LP-50 (SPAdes) | ecosystem: Environmental > Aquatic > Marine > Oceanic | place: Pacific Ocean | collected 2011-08-27 | reverse complement strand
TATTGAAAAATCGTCTATTTATTCTTTTTTTTAATGAAGTATTCAATTTTTATCCCGGTAAGAAAGGGGAGTGAGAGGGTAATTAAAAAGAATACTCGTAATTTTGCGGGTATAGAAGGGGGCTTGTTGTATTTAAAATTGAGCCAGTTAAAAAACCTGCCGGCGGATATCGAAGTAATAATTTCCACTAATGATGATAATTGTGTAGAAATTGCAAAAAAGTTTCAAAATAAACTTAAAAACCTGAAGGTGATAGACAGGCCTGAGGAGTTAGGAAAGTCTACTACGCCTTTACATGAACTTATTAGACATGCGGGAGAGATCAGTTCTGGAGATTCGGTCCTGTGGACTCATGTAACCTCTCCATTTTGTGAATTACAGGACTATTTAAAGGCATTCAAAATATATGAAAACAGATTAGATGCAAATTATGATTCGTTGATTTCTGGTAGGGATTATAAAGAATTTCTTTTGGATAAAAAGTCTGGAGAAATAGTAAATAATAATACAACATTAAGTTGGCCACGAACTCAGGATTTATCTGATTGGTTTGAAATTAACAATGCCATATTCTTAACCACCCGGGAAAATTATAAAAATGGTCATAGAATTGGATCCAGACCAATTTTACACCTTCAGGATAAAATTAGGTCTTTAGATATAGACAATGAGGAAGACTTTAGAATAGCAGAAGCAGTATATGATAAATTTTACAAATAAGTCTGTAATCTTATGGGATTTTGATGGGGTTATATTAGACTCAATGCCAGTTAGGAAATTTGGTTTTAAGAAAGTACTTGAAGAATACCCAAAAAAGGAGTTGGATGAACTTTTAAAATTCCATTTAGAAAATGGGGGGTTATCACGTTATGTGAAATTTCGGTATTTCTTTGAAGAAGTTAGAGATGAATCATTAAGCGAAGAAAAATTGAGTAGACTTGCAAATAGTTATTCTGAAATAATGAGGGAGAAACTATGTGAAAGCGAAAATTTGATTTCAGAAACTGTAAATTACATTAAGAAAAACCAGCATAGTTTTACCATGCATATTGTTTCTGGGTCAGATGGAAACGAGTTAAGGTATCTATGTAATCAATTAAATATCTCTCAGTATTTTAAAACCATAGAGGGATCTCCAACCCCAAAAATTGAACTGGTAGGAAATTTGATTCAAAAATTTAATTATACTTCAAAAGAGCTTTGCTTAATTGGAGATTCTAAAAATGATTTGGAGGCCGCTGAAGCAAATAAAATTGATTTCTTTGGTTACAATAATAGGTCTCTAAAGGGTAAAGGAAAAAATTATATAATTACATTTTCTTGAAGCTACTAAATTCTTTTTACGCAGTTATTTTAATGGTATTATCCGTAAGGGTTTTTAGCATTAAAAAGAATTTTAAGAATAAACGTATTGCCATAGTGGGAGCTGCTGATTCAGTTTTTGATGAAAAAAATGGTGATTTTATTGATTCCTTTGATATTGTAATTAGAATAAATAAAGCAGCACTGGTTTGGGATAAAGAAAAGTCAGATTATTTAGGCTCTAAATTTACTTTTCTGTTTCATAGTTTTTTTGAAAACGAATATAGCGGGGGAGGTTATGTTGACTTTAAGAAATTTAAAAAAATGGGGATTGCGAAAATAATAAACCCGAATTATACTAGGAAAGGCTTAAAAACGCATCTTAATTTTTATAAACGTCATTTAAGATTAAGAAGAACTTTTATTTTAGCACCAAAAATCAGGGCTACAATAACAAAAGAACTTAAAAGTTATGTCCCTACCGTGGGCTTTTCAGCTCTTATGGCGGTATTAATGAGTGATTGTGCCGAAATATATATTACAGGATTTACTTTCTTCAAAACGCCATATCAGGTAGGCTACCGCAGGGAACTAACAGACCCTGTGAAAAATCAAAGACATTTGGAAAAACAAGGTGTTCATAATCCCGACCTGGAGTTTGAAGTTTTTAAAAAATACTTAGACCTGACTTCCTGTGAAAATATTAAAATAGATAAAGCTTTAAGCGCTTTGATCCAACCTTAAAATAAATGAGATTATTATATTATTCTACCTCTTATTACGCTAATCATGGCGGTAGCATCCAATCTATAGAATTTTATAAACAACTTGATAAAATAGATAAGGTTGAAGAAAAATCGATTTTTCCATTAAGTATAAAAAAAGAAATTTATGCCGCAACTGCAGGTAATAGAAGAGGCTTTAAAAAATTATTAAAAGCCGTGCCATTATTTCAGGTTGCTTTTTTTTATCGGAGGAGTGGTTTTTATATAAAAGCTTTGGAGAAAAAGATTCAGGAGTTTAAACCTGACATTTTATTTATACAGATTGATTCTAACTTTCTTCAAATCCATTATTTAAAAGAAAAGTTTCCAGGTTTAAAGATCTGCACCCAGATTAACGGATCACCCTTCGATGAACCTTTTAGTAATATAGCTTTTAAAAGTAAATTTCAGAAGCTGCAGTATAAAGCTTACCAGAAATGCGATTTGAACATTTTTATATCTGATTATTCTCGAAAATCGATAATGGGTGAACATTTAGATAAAAAAAGAGATATTGTAATACACAATGGAACGGATACTGAGAAATTTTTCCCATTAAATGATAAGCAAAACTTAAGAAAAGCACTTAACTATCCAGTAGAACCTTTTATAATTGGTTATATAGGCACTTTGGATCATCACAAAAAGCTGGAGATTTTAATTGAAGCTTTTTTTGATTTAAAAGGGGAGTTTTCAAACTTAATTCTCGTTATTATTGGGGACGGCCCGGCGATGCCGAAACTAAAACTTACAGTCGCAAAATTAAGCTTAAAGGAAAAAGTTTTATTTTTAGGTTGGTTAAAGCATGAAAATATAAATAAACACCTTAATTGCTTTGATCTTGCAGTACATCATTATGCCAATACATATATGAACCCGCTTAAAATCTTTGAGTATCTTTCGGCTGGTCTTCCCGTTATAGCTCCACGAATCCCATCGGTTGAAAGAATGTTTAAAGATGGGGAGGATCTACTGTTGACCACCGCAGAGAAAGGAGAATTAAAAAGAAATTTATTTAATTTAATCACCGATGATAATTTAAGAAATAAGCTCAGCAATAAACAACATCTGATAGGATCGATTGAAAGTAATTTTACCTGGAAGAAGTATGCCGAACGAATTGTTGCCGCTATGGCGAATCTCAAATAAATCAACCAATCTTAGTAAGAATTTTCGATGAAAAAACTCATCCGTATAACTACAATCCCTCTTTCTTTAGAAAAACTCCTTGAAGGTCAACTCACCTATATGAACCAATATTATGAGGTAACCGCGGTTGCAGCTGAAAAAGAACGTCTGGAAAAGTATGGAGAAAAAAATAAAGTAAATACTTTCTGGGTGGAGATGACCAGGGCAATAACTCCCGTGCAAGATATAAAAGCGGTTTGGAAATTGTACAATTTTTTTAAGAAGGAAAAGCCGGAAATTGTTCATACGCACACTCCAAAAGCGGGGATTGTTGGAATGTTGGCCGCTAAACTAGCTGGAGTTCCTTTACGCTTACATACGGTAGCAGGACTTCCGCTTATGGAAACTACCGGCACAAAACGAAAAATATTAGACCAGGTTGAGAAATTCACCTATAAATTAGCGACGAAAGTTTATCCAAATTCCAGGGGCTTAAAAGATATTATTTTAAAAGAAGGTTTTGTAATAGAAGATAAACTCAAAGTGCTGGGAAAAGGAAGTTCCAACGGAATTGACACCAGATATTTTGATCCTTTTCAATTTGACGATACCCAAAAGAAAAATAAAAGGCAGTCCCTGGGTATCCCTCAGGAAGATTTCATCTTTATTTTTATTGGGAGGTTGGTTAGTGAAAAAGGAATTAACGAACTAGTAGAAGCTTTCAATAACCTACAAGCTGAAAATCAAAATATTTCATTGCTTTTAGTGGGGCCTTTTGAAAAAGAACTGGATCCTTTAAAAGAAGAAACTTTCAAAACTATTCAACTACACGAGAAAATATTCACTACGGGTTACCAGGAAGATGTTCGGCCTTATTTAGCTGTCTCAAACGCATTGACATTTCCCAGTTATCGGGAAGGTTTTCCTAATGTGGTAATGCAGGCTGGAGCCATGAACCTTCCCGCCATAGTAAGTAATATTAATGGTTGTAACGAAATTATTGTTGAAGGAATCAACGGAGTGATTATTCCTGTTAAAGATACTTCAGCCTTAATTACTGCTATGAAGTTATTTGTAGAAAATAAAAATTATACCGAAAGATTATCTTCAAATGCCCGTGATGAAATTTGTAAATATTACGAGCGGAAGGAATTTTGGCAAATACTGTTAAAGGAATACAAAAGCTTAGAAAGGGAGTATATAAAATCTTAATTTTGGCCAGGCCAATTTTTGCAGTATAAATTCCTAAATACACCTATGTACAGGCACTTTATTAAAAATTTACTTGATTTTTTTATTGCTTTTACGGCATTATTAGTGCTTAGTCCGTTATTAATTCCAATTATAGTTTTATTAGCTTTGGCGAATCGTGGGAAGCCCTTCTTTTTTCAAAAAAGACCGGGTAAAAATGAACGTATTTTCAGTATTATCAAGTTTAAAACAATGACAGATGAGAAAGATAGGAATGGAAATTTGTTGCCCGATGATAAAAGATTAACCGGCGTAGGTAAATTTGTAAGAAAAACATCTATAGATGAAATTCCGCAGTTAATTAATGTCTTAAAGGGAGATATGAGTTTAATTGGTCCCCGGCCGTTATTGCCTCAGTATTTGCCATTATATTCTGAAAGGCAAAAAAAACGTCACGAGGTAAAACCCGGAATTACTGGTTGGGCGCAGGTTAATGGTAGAAATGCAATAAGCTGGACTAAAAAGTTTGAATATGATGTGTGGTATGTAGAAAACTTATCTTTTGGTTTAGATGTTAGCATTATCTTTAAAACAATTAAGAAAGTGATTATTTCTGAAGGAATAAATACCGCCAATATGGCGACTACGGAAGCTTTTAATGGAAAAAATTAAAATGAATATTTACGGAGCCAGCGGTCACGGAAAAGTTGTTTTTGATATCCTGAGTAGTAGGAATATTCAGGTTGATTCAGTTTTTGACGACAATACAGAAATTACAGAATTTCTCGGTTTTAAAGTGGCACATGAGCCTAGTGAATATCAGCTTAAAACTCCTTCAGTTTTGGCTATTGGTAATAACATAATTAGAAAACAAGTTGCCCGTAGATATACCGGTTTAATAGCTGAAGCGGTAAGTCATTCTTCAGCCATAATTTCTAAAAATATTGAGCTGGGTAAGGGTACTGTTGTCATGCCGGGAGCTATAATTAATGCAGGTACAAAAATTGGCGAACATTGCATTATCAACTCTGGTGCGGTTGTTGAACACGACGTGCATCTGGAGAACTTTGTACACATAGCGCCAAATGCGGTATTAACTGGAAATGTTAGTGTGGGAGAAGGAACACAGGTAGGAACTGGTGCCTCAATTATTCCGGGTGTGAAAATAGGAAAATGGGCATCTATTGGTGCCGGAGCAGTAATTGTTGAAGACGTGCCAGACTTTGCTGTCGTTGTTGGCAATCCTGGAAAAATAATAAAATATTTAAATGAATAAAGATAAAATTTGGTTATCATCTCCACACATGGGAGGAAATGAGCAAAAATTCGTCAATGAAGCTTTTGAACAAAATTGGGTAGCACCTTTGGGCCCCAATGTAAATGGCTTTGAAAAGGATATAAAGAACTACCTCTTCAAAGAATCAGGGAAAGAAGGTGCCGTGGCTGCTTTAAGTTCAGGAACAGCGGCGTTACATCTTGCTTTAATTATGTTAGGCGTCAAAGCCGGAGATGAAGTGCTTTGCCAGAGCATGACATTTGCTGCTTCCGCTAATCCTATTGCATATTTGGGAGCTATTCCCATCTTTATTGATAGTGAAGAAGAAACCTTAAATCTTTGTCCAAATCAACTTAGAATAGCTATTGAGGATAGAATTTCAAAAGGAAAAAAACCAAAAGCAATAATTGCCGTACATTTATACGGAATGCCTTATCAAGTTGAAAAAATAAATGAAATAGGACGGGAATTTGATATTCCTGTAATAGAGGATGCTGCTGAAGCTTTGGGCAGCACCTATAAGGGTGGGAAATGTGGAACGTTTGCAGAATGTGCAATTCTTTCATTTAATGGAAATAAAATTATCACTACTTCCGGTGGTGGAGCCCTTATTACGAAATCTCAAACTGCTAAGGAAAAAGCGGTATTTTTAGCCACCCAGGCTAGAGATGCTGCACCACATTATCAACATAGTGAAATTGGGTATAATTATAGGTTGAGTAATATTTCTGCGGGAATAGGTCGTGGCCAAATGCAGGTTATAGATAGCCGGGTAAGTGCAAGGAGGCAAATGCACGATTTTTATGTAGATTTGTTTTCTGAAATAGAGGGAGTTAAGGTTTTTGAGGCCCCTAATAGAGATTATTTCGCTAATCATTGGCTAAGTGTGATCACTATTGATGAAAACAAGACGGGTGGAATAAATAGGGAAGATTTGCGTTTACACCTCGAAAATCTAAATATTGAAAGCAGACCTCTCTGGAAACCAATGCATATGCAGCCGGTATTTAAAGATGCTGCTTTTTATGGAACAGGGGTTGCAGCGCAATTATTTAAAGACGGACTCTGTTTACCATCGGGTTCCAATTTAACAGAGGAAGAACGAGACCGAATTAAATCCGGAATTTTATCCTGTTTTAGTAACAGAAGTTAATAGAATTATGGGCAATAAAGTTAATAAGGCACTAAGAAATATTTTATCGGGTACCGATAATGCTCTGGATTTAAGAAATATTAAATACCTGCCAAGGTGGGCAGTATATTTAATAGATCTTTCCTTAGTGGCTATTTCTACGTTGTTTACTGTTTTAATTATAGTAGATCTTACCCCAAACTACTATACTATGCTTAGTTTTTATGATAAAGCATTTATCGTAATTGGTGTCCATACTTTCTATTTTTATGTATTTAAGACTTACGCGGGAATTATTAGGTACTCTTCCAATATAGATGCCTTAAAATTACTATTAGCCACAATTAGTTCGTTTATCACGTTATTGATTATTAATTACCTTACTTTTTTCATCATCGGTCAGAAGGTGTTTTTAGTTGGAGGCTTATTAATTAATTTGTGTATTTCATTCTCTTTGCTTTTCCTGTTTAGATTGGGAGTAAAACAGATCTATGAATATTTTAAATTGGTTAGTAGGGATGAGGATATTTTAAATGCGGTAATACTCGGGGCCGATGAAAATGCAATTTCCATTGCCGGGGCTTTGGATATTGAGATTCCAAGAAGATTTAAAATAGTTGGTTTTTTAACTAACGAAAAGCATAATAAAAGCATTAGGCTCCTTGATAAACCGGTAATTAATTATTCAGCTAAAATTCATAAAGCAGTAGAATCGGTTAATGCAGATGCTATTATTCTTTCTGAAAATAGTTTTACGGCTGAAGAAAAATTCAATTTTGTAGAAGACTGTTTAGAGAACAACATTAAAGTCTTTAATGCGCCAATTGTTTCTACCTGGGGGGAAGATAACCAACCAATCGCGAAAAAGGTGAAATCTTTACAAATTGAAGATCTTTTAGAGCGGGAACCCATAAGACTTAATCCGGAAAATAAAATTGAGCAATTAACCGGTAAAACAATTTTGGTAACCGGGGGAGCTGGTTCTATAGGAAGTGAAATTGTAAGGCAGGTTGCAAAATATAACCCTAAGAAATTAATAATTCTAGACCAGGCTGAAACGCCCTTGCATTCCTTAAGTCTCGAAATTCAGGCGAAATTTCCTGAGCTTAAATGCAAATTTATTATTTGTGATGTAGGGAATTTTAAACGTCTTGAATTAATGTTTCAAAACCAGGGAATAGATGTAGTTTATCATGCCGCGGCCTATAAGCATGTTCCGTTAATGGAGGAGAATCCTCACGAGGCTGTTTTTGTAAACATACAAGGAACAAAAAACCTTGCCGATCTTTCTTTAACATACCAGGTTTCTCATTTTGTAATGGTTTCTACCGATAAAGCAGTGAATCCGAGTAATGTGATGGGAGCTTCAAAAAGAGCTGCTGAAATGTATGTGCAGTCACTTTATCACTCCCGAATAAAAGAAAACCCTGGCACAACAAAATTTATTACCACTCGCTTCGGAAATGTTTTAGGTTCCAATGGTTCGGTAGTGCCTTTGTTTAAAAAACAGATCGAAAAAGGCGGTCCGGTTACAATAACCCATCCAGATATTATAAGGTATTTTATGACCATTCCCGAGGCCTGTCAGTTGGTTTTAGAAGCAGGAGCTATGGGAAAAGGAGGGGAGATCTTTATTTTTGATATGGGAGAACCGGTAAAAATTATGGATTTAGCCATAAAAATGATTAAACTTGCCGGTTATGATCCTAATAAAAATATTAAAGTAAAAATCACAGGCTTAAGACCCGGAGAGAAGCTTTACGAAGAATTGCTGAACGATGAATGCAAGACACTTCCCACACATCATAAAAAGATTATGATAGGGCAGGAAGTCGTAAGAGATTACGAACACATTAGTGAGAGAATTGAAAGCATTATTAAATCGGCCAATACCTTAAAAGCCGATAAAATGGTTAAAAAGTTAAAAACTCTTATTCCGGAGTTTAAGAGTAACAATTCTATGTTTGAAAGCCTAGATAATCAAGAAGAAGTAATAAGTAAATAAATATAATTGAATGTTTAAATCAATTAGGAAACTTGGATTGTTTCTTATTTCGAGTATTATAATTTCAAGTTGTGCCACTAAAGATGACGTGGTGTATTTTCATGGATCAGAAAGTCTCGAGGGTAAAAAAAACCTGTTGGATTACGAACCACGAATTGAATCAAACGATGTTTTACGTATCAATGTTTCTTCATCTTCTGTGAATGAAGAGATAGTAGAACCGTTTCGTATGAATCAGCAAGGACAGGGCAGCGGCGGTGGTGGCGGTGGCCAAAATCTCTCTTTAACGGGTTATTTAGTTAGTCCGCAAGGAACTATTAATTTTCCTGTTCTAGGAAGCGTTGAAGTAGAAGGCCTAACCAGAACAGCAATTCAGCAGAAATTGGAGGAGCAAATTTCAGAATATGTACGGGATCCCGTCGTAGATGTTAGAATCGTCAATTTTAGTGTAACAGTGTTAGGAGAAGTTGGTGCTCCTGGTAGAAAACAAGTAACAGATGGTCGTCTTACTATGCCAGAACTGATTGCCATGAGCGGGGATATTACCTATAACGGTAGACGAGAGAATATTAAGATTATTCGCGAAGTAAATGGGATTAAAACTGTGGGACATATTGATATGACGGAATCTGATTTGTTTGATAGTCCATTCTTTTACCTTAAACAGAACGACCTGGTGTATGTAGAACCAACTTATAGAGCTGTTAAATCAGCTGGATTTTTTACCAGCTACCAGGGTATAATTTCAGTAGGAACTACTATTATTAGTCTTTATCTTTTAATCAATAATCTGTAAATGGAAGAACTAAACGACTTCACCGAAGAGAAGGAAGAATCGAGTTTTGATCTAAAAGCAGAGATTTATAAGTATTTAACTTATTGGAAATGGATTCTTTTAGGTTTTCTGATTGGTGGATTATTGGCCTATTTATATAATAGATATACAATCCCAAAATATAGTACCGAAGCTACGATGATGATCGTAGACGATCAGGAAAAAAATGCAATGAATGCTACCCCATCTGGAGGTGGGGCCATTTTTTCCTTGGAAGATGACGGAATTCAGAATCATATTGAAAAACTTAAGTCTAAACAACTTGTAGAAAGCGTAGTTAATGAATTAGATCACAATATTAGCTATTTTATTGAGGGAAATGTAATTACTGTAGAAGCTTATAAGTCCAGCCCTGTTCTTATAGAATTTATTACGCCAGATACAATTGTACACTCAATATCCAAAAATCTGGTGGTGACACCTAACTCAGATACCTCTTTTACACTAGAGGAAGAGGCTACTGGATATTCTGAAAATCACAATATTGGAGAAGTCATTAAATTAGACGACCTGGAATTTACAATTCTTCCTAAATCGGGGGAAGAAGAAGGTACTTTTAGAAAAACGAGTTCCGTAAATATTAGAATTCAACCTTTGCGCACTGTCGCTGCCGAGTATATTGCCAAGTTGCAAATTGCTCAAAAAGGCCAGGCCAAAGATATTTTAGCTTTAGGTATGGTCCAGGCATCATCAGAGAAATCAGAAGATTTTCTGAATAAATTGATGGAGCGTTTTAATGAAGAAGGAGTAAAGGATAAACAAGAGGTTGCAGAAAATACTACCAAATTTATTCAGGATAGGCTTGAAATGATCACTACCGAACTGGACTCTGTAGAAGTTGGTATTGCCGAATTTAAGCGAGAAAATCGTTTGATGGATATTTCTAGTGGTGCATCAGAGTTTCAATCAAAATTTTCTGCTGCCGAACAAGAGATTTTTACGTTGGAAACGGAATTATCTCTGCTTGAATCTATAGAAGAGGTTTTACGAAATCAAGGAAATTATGAGTTATTACCGGAAGTAGGGATAAGTGAAGGTGGTGTTGCTGGACTAATAAATTCTTACAACACGCTTGTAATGGAGCGCAATATGTATTTAAAAGCCGGAACGGAAAAAAATCCTATTGTAGAAACTATAACCGAGCAACTTGATAGTTTACGAGAAAATCTATATGAGAATATAGCAAGCACAAGGCGTTCTATTAATGTCAGGCTTAGGGAACTTAATCAACGAGAGAATGTGGCCCAGGGCCAGTTTAGCAACTTCCCCGGTTTGGAAAAAGGGATGCGAAGTATAGAACGCCAACAGCAAATTAAAGAACAGCTCTATTTATTTCTTTTACAAAGAAGGGAAGAAGCCGCTATCTCCTTTGCAGCTACGGCTTCTGTTGCAAGAGTAATTGATGAGGCATTTACGAATAACTCACCGGTAGATCCGAAACCCTGGTTGATTTTGGTAGGTGGATTTCTAATTGGATTAATTATTCCTATTCTTATCATTTTTGCTAAGAATATGTTAGATACTAAAGTTCACCATAAAGGAGAATTGCAAAGTCTAACTAAATATGTGCCATTTATTGGTGAAGTACCTCGAATAGGCAGTGACCAAAGCGAACAGATTGAACTTAATGATAGATCTCCCCTGGCAGAATCCTTCAGAATTTTAAGAACCAACCTGGCGTATCTAATTCAGAATAAAAATAAAGATCGGGGTGAGGTTATTTTTATTACTTCAACCATTAAAGGAGAAGGAAAAACATTTGTTTCGTATAATATGGCTCGCACTTTACGTAGTACGGGGAAAAAAGTTCTTTTAATTGGAGCCGATATTAGAAATCCTAAATTGCATCGTTATGCCGATGTTACTGTAGGAGAGAAAGGATTATCCGATTATCTTTATGATTTTGAAGTAAGTGAAGAACAAATTATCTCAAGAGATCAGAGCGGTAGTATAAAAATGGATATGGTACTTTCAGGACCGATACCTCCAAACCCTGCAGAATTACTGATGAATGACCGTATGGAGGAGCTTATAAATTATGCGGCGAAGCTTTATGATTATGTTCTGGTTGATACTGCACCAACAATGATTGTTACAGATACCTTGCTTATTAGTCCGTTGGCTGATACTACACTTTATGTAGTACGAGCAGATCTAACCGATAAAAAAATGTTAGATTTCCCAAAAGAACTAAAGCAACAGGGAAAAATTAAAAGTCCGGCGATAATTCTGAATGATGTAGATTATTCTAAATTCTCTTATGGAGCGAAATACGGTTATTCTTATGGTTATGGTTACGGCTACGGGGTAGATAAAGAATCCCGTTGGCAACGAATTAAAAACGCAATGTTCGGTAAGAAATAATACACCGCTAAATGTGGTGGTATAATAAAATAAAATCCAGAGCTATATTTAATTAAATAAAGCTTTGGATTTTTTAATTACCGGCTCAATTAACTTTACCTGATTTTTTTTCAGTTTAAGATTTCGTATTTTTTCAAGATGTTCCATACGGTGAGCATCGCTACTAATAAAATCTATCATTCTGTTTTCCAGTAGTTGTAATGCTTTTTTGTGAATTCCTGTCCCATAGTGAGTGCTTAGAGAAAGCATATTAAGCTGAAACTTACAGCCTCTTGCTTTTAAATCTTCATATTTATTGAGGCTATTTCCGTGGTAAAATGCATACCGCTCTGGATGCGCTAAAATTGGTTTTAGATTTTTATTTTGAATTTTAAAAAGGATTTCAGCTAGATTAATTGGCGCCTGGAAATAAGACATTTCAACTAAAACATAGTTATCTACTACATTTAATACGTTTTCCTTTTCTAACTGATCTATTAGAAATTGATCCATCATATATTCTCCAGCAGCTTTTATAGAATTTCCTTTAGGTAAATTAGTTTTTACCTTTTCCAGGGCTGGAAGTATTGTCTCTGGCGTATTTGGATAAAAATCCCCCATTACGTGGGGGCTGGCCACGAAGTCGGTTACTCCAAATTCGTTAAATTTTTGGATCATACTCAAAGAATCTTCAACTTCTTTAGCACCATCGTCTATTCCAGGTAACAAATGGTTATGGAAATCGGTAAAACCTTCCAGTAAATCGGCTAAGAATATTTTTTTCTGAAAAATGGATAGCATTTCTAAGTTTTAGAAGCATAAAATTACATATTTTTAAATCAAATTAAGCATATTTAAAATGTCTTAAAACCTACTTATGAAACACTTTTATCTTACATTTTTATTTTCGCTCTTATTTTTATCGGTTAATGCCCAGCAAATAGATTTTAAGGGCAATGTAAATGCTACCGGCTTACTTTTTAGTGAAGACAATTCTCCTTTTTGGTTACATACCAACCAGCGAGGCAGAATAGACGAACTTACTAATTTTTCTGGGTTAGCCAATGTTTCAGGGATTTATAGAATTTCTGAAAATGCTAGTTTAGAAGGAGGTTTGGGAGTGCTTTATCAAGATGGTTTTACTGATAAATTACAATTAGACGAATCTTACCTTGCATTCAACAATTCCTGGTTGGGAATTGTTGCAGGAAGAAAACAACGTAAAGAATTATATAGAGGACTAAGCGCTACAAACCAAAGTATTCTTTGGTCTTTAAATGCAAGACCATTACCCGGAATAAGATTTTTTACTAAACGCCCAATCTTTTTTAAAGACAATCTTGGGCTCGGTTTTGAAGCTTCCCTCGAGGAATATTTTATGGATAACGAGCGCTATGTTGAAGATACAAGACTTCATCATAAAAGCTTTCATTTAGTTTATAAATCTTCACCGCAATTCCAAATTTCTGCAGGTTTAAGGCATTTTGTTCAGTGGGGTGGTACACATCCTGAATTTGGCGATTTACCTTCAGATTTTAAGGCTTATACAAGAGCAATTACCGGTAGAGGAGTTGGAGATGATACAGGCGACAGAATTTCTGAACAGGAAATTAATGGCCTGGGAAATCATTTGGGAAGCTACGAGGTTAATATTAAAACTATTCTGGCCAATTATAATGTTGAAATTATTTATAATCATTTGTTCGAAGATGGCTCTGGAAGTTTACTTAGAAATACACCAGATGGCCGCTACGGGGTTTTTATAGAAGATCCTACAGCAGCTATAGATTCCTGGATTCAGGCGGTGATGTACGAATTTTATTATACTAAAAACCAGAGTAAGAACACCCCCACAACAGATGGTCAAGATAATTATTTTAATAATAACCTGTATCGCTCTGGATGGACCTATGAGAATAGAGTTTTAGGTCTACCGTTTATTACATTGGGCCCAGATAGGTTTAGAATAACTAATAATAAAGTACTTGTTCACCATATTGGTTTAAGCGGAATGGCTTTCAGTAAAATTCCTTACAAATTCCTAGGAAGTTTTAGAAAGAATTATGGAGGTAAAGGAAGCGCTAACACAAACGGGCAACATGTACTTTCAACTTATCTTGACTTAAATTTGTTACAAAATATAGTGAATATAAACCTTCAATTGGGAGCTGATTTTGATGAAATTGAAGGCTCTAATTTTGGCGCAGGAATTTCTGTTTCCAAATCATTTTTATAACAGCGCCGGTAACTTTAAACTCCCCCAATGAAGAAATGCACCACGCCTGTATTAAAAATAAACGAAGCGTATAAGATTTTATCCTGGAATTCTTCTGCGGAAATTTTTGTAAAAGAAAATTTCAATAAACATTTAGCAACTCAAATTGGTATTTCAAAAGTTTTTTCTGCAGAAATATGTAAAAAATTTAAAAGTGATTTTACTTCAGGCGAAGGTATTATTCATAAGCTATATTCATTTTCAGAATCAGAGAATTTAAAAATACTGTGTAGTCCCTGTTTAAACGAAAATGGTGATGTAGAAGCTTTTTCTATATGTTTAAAATTAGTCGATAAAAATGATGCTGTCTCCCCCGAGAATATAATTCAGGCAAAAAATGTTGTAGAGAACTCTTCATTGGCAATTTTCCTTTCAGATCCTAACGGGCCGGTTATAGAGGTTAATAAAGCTGCTTGCAGGATGTTCGGTTATACTTTTGAAGAGTTTAAGCGGCTAAGCAGGGAAGACATTATACTTAAAAACGAAAATTTAAAGAATGCGCTTAACCAAAGAAATTTGGTGGGGGAATTAAGACATGAATTAACAGGAATAAAGAAAAATGGAGAGAATTTTCCGTGCGAAGTACACTCGGTTATCTATACAAATCATAATGGAGAACAGAGAACCAGTACTGCAATTATAGATATTTCAGACAGGAAAAATCAGGAAATAATTGCAGAAAACAGTATGCAGGCGTTTCAATCTTTATTCGATTATAATCCCGATGCAGTATATTCCTTTGATCTCAAGGGGAATTTTATCGATTTTAATGAAACTGCATTAGAATTTATTGAAGGAACAAAAGAAAATGCGAAAGCGGCGAATTTTTTGCCTTTAATAGCTTCGGAAGATAAAGAGCGCGTGTTGAATATTTCTCTTAAAGCCGCTTCAGGAGAGATTCAACGTTATCAAACTAATTTTATTGGTCTTAAAGGGACGAGAAGAGTTCTGGATGTCACGAATTTTCCCATATATGTTAACCGAAAAATCACTGGTGTATATGGTATTGCCAAAGATATTACCAGGCAGGTTGAAATTGAACAGAAATTAAGGGAAGAACGTAATATGTTCCGGGCAATTATAGATTATATTCCAGACCATATATTTGTGGTGAACCAAAATCACGAAATAATTTTAACCAACTATGCTTTCTACAATAATTATTTAGGTGCTGAAACTGAGGAAAACAGTTTAGGGCTAACT
>Ga0207891_1000952_pt1 | contig 15457 bp, 14 predicted proteins | sample LinPmetageLP50_FD_184061 | JGI IMG/M metagenome (GOLD analysis project Ga0207891, IMG submission 184061) | Marine viral communities from the Pacific Ocean - LP-50 (SPAdes) | ecosystem: Environmental > Aquatic > Marine > Oceanic | place: Pacific Ocean | collected 2011-08-27 | reverse complement strand
TGTCTATAAAAGCATTACAAGAATTAAATGCAGTAGGTTACGGAATGCCCGGCAGCGACTTGAGATTAGACCTTGTGTACAATCCTAATGGCGCTTATTTACCCGGCGACCAAGCCAGTATGCAAAAAGAATTTAAGAGCGCATTATTAGATGATTTTGGCATCCAGTTTCATGATCTTTTTGCCATCACAAACCTACCAATCGCACGTTTTCTGGACTACCTATTGGCGAGTGAAAACTATGAAGACTACATGTATCAATTAGTCGAGGCTTACAACCCTGCAGCCGTTAAGAACGTGATGTGCCGCAATACTATTTCTATTAGTTGGGATGGCTGGTTGTATGACTGTGATTTTAACCAAATGCTCGGCTTAAAAGTGGCTAGCCCAGTAAAGCACATAAAAGATTACAACGAAGATATATTAACAGACAGAGATATTATTATTTCACAACACTGTTACGGCTGTACAGCTGGCGCAGGAAGTAGTTGTCAAGGAACTGTTGCAGAATAATACAGTAAACAATAGCAATAAAATAGATAGACCATTAAACAGACCACTGCAATATTAATTTTTGCGAATTCTGCTGAAAAAGAGAGTTCAAGTAAGGTTTTCAATAATTCTGAAGCTTTATTTGATGCGTTAAATAAGCAGACGCTTGATAAAGTAAAACGTAGCGGTCTACCCTATTTTCATTTTTCAGAAAAGGAACAAAAAGGGACTTCGTTTGGCGAACGATATACAAATGCTATTCAGTTTGTATATGACCAAGGCTTTGAAAATATTATCACAATTGGTAATGACACCCCTCACTTACAGACCAGTCAATTACTAAAAACAGTTACCGAACTTAAGAAGAACCCTATTGTTTTAGGGCCCTCTCGCGATGGTGGCTACTATTTAATGGGGCTGCACAAGTCTCAATTTAATGCCGAAACTTTCTTAAAGTTACCATGGCAAACATCTCACTTAACACAGCGCATTTCTCGATTACTATCATCAAAAAAGAGTAAAGTAGTTTTCTTAAAAGTACTTCAAGACATCGATACTATTAGTGATGTTAAAATGCTTATAGATGGTTTCAAAAAACTTTCCAGTACGATTATGGCCATACTTTGCGCTGTAATTGCTTCGGAAAAAATTATAATTCAAAAAATAGATTTCTTTATTTCTTCTTTTCAAGAGGAAAATTACTTCAACAAAGGTTCTCCTGTATTGCTTCATTTATAGGAATTCTTATCTGGTTTCTTAAACTTCAGTTTTAAGTTAACACCTCCATTTTTTAAACTAAAACCAACTTAATGAAGCAATTATATATTGGCCTATTGCTGCTATTTTCAGCGATCGGCTATTCTCAAACAACGATAACGGGTACCGTTAAAAGTGCCCAGACCAATGCCCCAATCCCTTTTGCAAATGTCATCCTCAATAATGGTGAAGACGCTACGATTACAGATGACGAAGGGAATTTTTCTATTATAAGTAATGCTGCTACAGATGTGCTCAAATTTTCATCGATAGGCTATTCGTCACTAACTTACACCATTGGCAATGACACAGCTATTTTTGTGTTATTACAAGAATCTGCCGAAGGACTTACCGAAGTGGTTGTAACAGCCTTAGGTATCAAGCGAGAAACCCGTGAACTTGGATACACCGTACAAGAAATTGATTCCAGAGCCGTTTCTGACGTCAAGTCGGTTAACTTCCTGGACAATCTTTCCGGAAAACTAGCAGGTGTTACCGTTTCACAAGGAGCGACAGGTGTTGGTTCCTCTTCTAAAGTGACCATTCGAGGAGAAGCATCTTTCTCTAATAACAATCCTTTGTTCGTGGTAGATGGAATACCAATCAACAACCAAACAGTTTTTAACTTTACAAACGAAGCCGCTGCTGGCTTTCAGGAAATTGATTTTGGAAACGGAGCCATGGAAGTAAATCCAGACGATATCGAATCGGTTTCCGTTTTAAAAGGCCCCAGTGCCGCTGCGCTCTATGGTACGCGTGCCTCGAATGGCGTTGTCGTAATAGAGACAAAGAGTGGTGCAAATACCAAAGGATTGGGCATTAGCATCAATACCTCAATTTTCATGGATTCAGCGTTCCGATTACCTGACTTTCAAAACGAATTTGGTCAAGGGAACTCAGGTCAGTTCGAATATGTAGACGGTCTTGGTGGCGGAATTAATGATAATATCACCTACTCTTGGGGACCTAGATTAGACGTAGGGAACCTCATCCCACAATTTGACAGTCCTGTTACCTTGGCAGACGGTTCGGTCGTACGTGGTGGAGATACAGCACTCTATAATGGATTACCTATTACCCCTACGCCCTTTGTGAGCCATCCAGATAACTTAAAGGATTTTTATGAAACTGGGTTCACCACTATCAACAATGCGTCGGTTTCCAATGGTTTTGAAAAAGGAAATTATCGCTTCTCCTTCACAGACCTTCGTAGCGAATCGATTATTCCTGGGGTAAACCTCGATCGCCAGACGGTAAGTACAAAATTGAATTTGGACCCTTCTGAAAAAACACGCATTTCGAGTTCCATCAGTTATGTAAATTCCAGTAGTGACAATCGTCCTTCCAATGGTTATGGAAGTGAAAATGTAAACTACTCTTTAGTTGCATGGGGACCACGATCTTTGAATATCGATAGCCTGCGGGACTATTGGCAACCAGGATTGGAAGGCGTTCAACAATACTCCTTTAACTATACCTTTTTTGATAACCCTTACTTTATACTGTTAGAAAACCGGAACAGTTTTGAACGGGACCGTATCTTCGGAAATGTCTCTATCAAACACAGTTTTACAGACGAGCTAAGTGTATCATTAAGAACAGGAATGGATTATTCCTCCGAAAAAAGACGCTTTTTAAGAAACTTCAGTTCTAATCGATTCAGAAATGGAGCCTATGCAGAGCACGATGTGTTGTACCGGGAAGTGAATACCGACTTTCTAATAAACTACACTAAAATCTTTGGTGATTTTAAGATAGATATTTCAGCGGGCGGTAACCGCTTGGATCAATCTGCCAGTACAAAGCAATCACAAACCGTAAATTTAGCACAGCCGGGTATTTTCAGCTTAAACAATGCTGCGTCACCCATTGAGGTCTTTCAATTTGAGTCTGAAAAGCGAATCAACTCGCTCTATGGCTTAGCTAAAATAGGCTATAAAAATTTCTTATATGTAGATGTGACTGGCCGTAATGACTGGTCTAGTGCCTTGGCAACTCCATTCTCGGTAGACGGAACTTCCTTTTTCTATCCGTCGGTTTCTACAAGTTTTATTTTATCTAACGTTGTGGATTTACCAAAAGAAATTTCATTTGCAAAAATAAGAGCCAGTGTTGCCCAAGTAGGTAACGATACCGGACCCTACCAAACATCGGGTGCGTTTGTTTCGCAAACTACTTTTAATGGACAACCTACCTTTAGCAATCAGGATTTTATACCGAATGCCAACCTAAAACCCGAACAAGTCACTTCGTTTGAACTAGGAACAGACCTTAGGTTCTTTAAAGGACGCTTAAATTTTGATTTTACCTACTACAATTCGCTAACTAAAGACCAAATCATATCATTGCCTATCGCCGTATCTTCAGGCTATAACCAGCAAGTTGTAAATGGCGGTAAAGTACGGTCGCAAGGGGTTGAAATCATTACCAATTTTACACCTGTAGAAACAGCAGACTTTCGTTGGAGTTCAACTTTCAACTTTAGTACTAGCAAGGCTATTGTAGAAGATCTTCCACAAGATGACGGACGGTTAACCTTAGCCTTTAGTAGAATTTATGACAGTGCCAACCAGACTGTCTTCTTTCAAGTAGAAGAAGGTGGAGAGGTTGGAGACATCTACGGCACAGGATATCTTAAGAATGAGAACGGCGATTTTATAATTGATGGTAACGGCCGTTTTATTGCTGATAACGAACTTCAAAAATTAGGGAACTACAATCCAGACTTTATGTTAGGGTGGAATAACGATTTCCAATATAAAAATTGGGATTTCAGTTTTTTATTCGACTGGCGCCAAGGTGGTGAGCTAGTTTCTCGCACAAGAGCATTGGGTAACGTAGGAGGACAACTCGCAGAAACCAGTTTTAGACCAGAAGACGGCATCATCGCCGATGGTGTTACAGCAGACGGCTCACCAAACACGGTAGCAGTTTCCGCAGAAAGTTATTACCGTCAATTTTATGACCGAAACCACGAAGAAAACAATATTTATGACGCGTCTTATTTAAAATTGAGACAATTCTCTCTTGGATACACCTTTGATCTACAAGATGGCTTTTTAGGCCTTAATGAAGGAGCCGATCTTAAACTATCTTTTATAGGAAGAAATCTATTTGTGATTACAGAGAACCCACACTTTGACCCAGAACAACTAGCCGTGCAAGGCAATGGTTTTGTAAGTGGTGTCGAAGACTTGAGTTATGCCACGAGCAGAAGTTTTGGACTTAAGGCAGGATTAAATTTTTAAAACATAAAAGATGAAAAACATACTATATATAACAGGTATTCTTATACTCTTTGCAGCTGGCAGCTGTACAAAGGACTTTGAAGAAATTAACACCAACCCAAATGCTCCCAATAGTGTACAACCTAGTTTATTGTTACGACAAGTAATCTATAACTATGGCGACGAAATAAGTTATGAAGGTTTTGTTGCGGGCGATTTAATATCACAGCATCGTACTGCATTAGATTTTAACCTTTTTGACCGGCATGCCTTAAAATCACCACAATTAGGTGGAAATCCATGGCCTATTTTTTATACAAATCTGCGGGATAATGAAATTATTTTAACGCAATCTAGAGCAACTGAAACCTTTGCAGTCTATGAAGGTCCTGCACTTATTTTAAAAGCATTTTTTACTGCAGGATTAACAGATCTTTTTGGGGACGTACCCTATTCTGAAGCATTTAATGGTGTGGCTGGTACTGTGACACCTAAATACGATTTACAAGAGGATATCTACATGGCGGAAGGCGGCATATTGGACAATCTGAACAAGGGAATTGCGGCTCTAGAAGCGTATGATGATGTGATCGCTTTAGAAGGCGACATCCTTTTTAACGGAGATCTCGATGCTTGGGTTACGTTTGCCAATTCTATAAAAATTAAGCAATTGATACGGATTTCTAATAAGGTAGATGTTTCAGTAGCATTGCAAACTGTTTTCACTGAGGGCAATTATTTCACTGAAAATTCACAGAACGCCATTTTTAATTTCACCAACAGCGATCCTAACAGTTTCCGCTTGGCGCAGTTGCGTATCGGAGATTTTAACAATTTCGTGCTTTCACAAACGATGGAAGATATCTTGGAAGGACTTAATGATACTCGAATTTCAGAATTTTTCCGACCTACCGCAAATACAACCGAAGATGGCTTTGAAGGATTAATTAATGGGATAGATGCCTCATCCACCTCCATTGAACTAGCAAACTTATCATTAGCCGGAACAGCTTTTAGAGAAGATACTTCCACCTTAGACGCCAATTTTTTAACGGCATGGGAAACGTATTTTAATCTTGCTGAAGCGGCTGAAAGAGGTCTTATCTCGGCAGATGCCCGCACATTATATGATACGGGTGTAACACTCGCCTTTGAATATTGGCAAACACCTTTGCCCGAAGGATATTTAGCAGGATCAGCAGCGTATGATGCAGCAGGTACCACACCGCTACAACAAATCGCCACTCAGAAATGGATTGCACAGATTATTAACAGTTATGAAGGTTGGATTGAATGGCGACGCACTGGCTTTCCAGCATTTTTACCCGTACAGGCGAGTTTAAATAATGGTGTCATTCCCGTAAGAATGCCCTACCCTTCAGAAGAGGAAGCTTTGAATGCAGAAAATTATGCAGAAGCGGCAGCAGCAACGAATGGGAATGATATTAATGTCCCTGTGTGGTGGGATGAATAGGCAACCGCGCGACAAATGGTCTATTAACTTAAACAGAAAGTGATTTGAATACAGAATTATGGCAATGGGGATTGGTAATTACATCTAGTGTGGTGTTGTTTTTTCTGTCCCCATACGCCAAAACGACTGATCAATTTTTTAAGGCAACCGTTCGCAAAAAGGCACCCAACGCTTTTATGCTAGCAGGTAGTCTGGTTATTTCATGGATCATGGCAAAAAGCATTACTAATGCTGCTAACCTTGGTTTGGATTATGGTATCGTAGGCGGTCTTGCCTATGCGGGCTATTATTTTGGTTTTGCAACTGCTGGTATTCTCATTTGTCAAATGCGCGTTGAAGGTGGGTTTAATAGTATTCATGATTTTTTGACAACTCGTTTTGGAAAAGGTGCCATGGCTTTATTCTCTGTTTTAATTGCCATTCGGCTTTTTAATGAGGTGTGGAGCAACACCATTGTTATTGGCACTTATTTTGGAGAACAAGGCAGCGAACCGTATTATTGGGCCATTCTCGTTTTTACCGTATTAACCTTGGCCTATGCCATTAAAGGAGGCTTGAGCAGTTCTATTTTTACAGATGTAATACAAATGGGGCTTTTCTCGGTATTACTAATTATCATTCTGGGTACTATTTTTTCAACCAGTGATTTTACTGTGAAGGACGCTGCTTTATCTGGAACCTGGACTTTTGAGCTTGGCCTCAACCTGTTTTTTGCAGCTATTATTCAATCCTTTAGTTATCCATTTCACGACCCTGTTTTAACAGATAGAGCCTTTTTAAGTTCCCCAAAAGTGACTAGAAAAAGCTTTATTTGGGCAAGTGTATTAGGAGCGATCTGTATTTTATTATTCAGTCTTATTGGGGTGTACGCAAAAAGTCAAGGATTACAAGGACAGGCAGCTGTTGAAGTAGGGAAAGCATTCGGTATTGTAATTTTGTTAGTGATCAATTTTATCATGATTACTTCAGCCGCATCCACTTTAGATAGCACATTTTCGTCCTTTTCAAAACTATTATCGGTAGACTTAAAAATGGGTGTCAACTTAACCATTGGTAGAATGTCTATGGCAATCATAGCGATTTTGGGTACTATCCCTGTTTTTTTGGATGCTGAAATACTCTCCGCTACGACAGTTTCAGGAACTATGGTAATTGGTCTTACTCCCGTTTTTATTTTCTGGAAAAGAAAAACACCTAAAATAAGTTTTTACTTAAGTGTCATTTGTGGATTGGTTTTCGGATTTTTGCTCGTTTTTGAAGTATTTCCAAAGACCTTAATTTTTACAAATGGGAAATATGCAGACCTGCTATGGGTAAACATATGGGGCATTACAAGTTGCATCCTTTTATATTTTATACCTTCATGGATAAAAAAATAGTACATATAGACAATCTAAAAGGCAAAGTACTCCTCTTTGGTGGAGTCTACAGTAACCTTCAGGCATTACAAGAACTTAAGAGTATTGCCGAAAAAGAAGGCATTCCTCCAGAGAATTGTATAAGCACAGGTGATATTGTGGGGTATTGTTCGCAACCCGAAGAAACCGTTCAACTTTTTAAAGAATGGGGCACAAGAGGCATTGCTGGCAATGTTGAAATACAATTACGGAATAGTCAAGAAGATTGTGGCTGTGATTTTAGAAAAGGGTCCAGATGTGATGGTTTTTCTCAGCTATGGTATCCATATGCGCAAAGCAAGCTTTCAAAAGATTCGCTAGCTTTTATGGAAACCTTACCAGACCATATTACTTTTACTTATGCTGGAAAGAATATTATGATTTTACACGGTTCCTATTTTCAGGTTTCAGAATTCATTTTTAAATCAACCGATTGGAAAAACAAACAATCTAATTTTGAAGCTACCGGCAGCGATGTAATTATTGGAGGGCATTGTGGCATCCCCTTTTACCAAGAGAAAGAGGGTAAGACCTGGATTAATGCTGGGGTTATAGGAATGCCAGCTAACGATGGGACACCAAAAGTTTGGTACCTATTACTGGATGATGTTGACGGAACGTTTAATTTTAAACATCATTCTTTTGGCTACGACCATAAAACCACGAGCCGTTTAATGTACAATGGCATATTACCTGAAGAATATGCACGCACTCTGATCACTGGAATATGGGATAATTGTGAGATTTTACCGCCGGTAGAAAGTGGGCTGCAAGGTTTCGGACTACAACTGTAAGAATTTAAAAGATGAACGACTTAAAAACAAGATAATTTACAATATGAGAATCAAAATTTTCTTACTATTCAGTCTTATATGTTACAGCTCTATGTTTTCTCAAAAAACGTTGGATGAGCTGCTCCAGCAATATAACACCAGGAGTATTCCTTATATTTCAGTAGAAGAGCTTTTTATGCTTCGAGCCAATGGTGATGTGCTCGTTTTGGATACACGTGAGGAAACAGAATTTCAAGTAAGCCATATTTCAGGTTCAAAATTGGTGGGTTTTAATACTTTTTCTACCGAAAAAATTTCAGAAGAACTCACTAATAAAAACACACCTATCGTAGTATATTGTTCGCTTGGGATCCGTTCCGAAGAAATTGGCGAGAAGCTTAAAAAAGCAGGATACACAAATGTAAAAAACTTGTATGGCGGTATCTTTGAATGGAAAAACAAAGCATATCCTATTGTAGACAGCACCAATACAGAAACCGAAAATGTTCATACCTTCTCAAAACCTTGGGGTAAATGGTTAAAAAAAGGAATAAAAACAAATTAGACCATGAACAAAAAATTAATTTTTACCTTTTTAGCAATCGCCTTTTTAGTTCTTATCGTTGTAAACATTGGGATGCTTAATTTTGATGATCTCAGTTTTTCAGAAAACAAATCGCACTATCTGGGAATCGTATCTAATGCATTATTAGGTGTAGTCATGCTGCTATCTCGCAAAAAATCAACAAAAAATAAAGGGTAATGGGAATATTAGGATTAAAAAGTACCGATGACTCAGGTGATGAAAGTGAAGTGTTTCATTTTCCTACCTCAAAAAATGCGCTCATTATTTTTACACGAAATCCAGAATTAGGAAAGTGTAAAACAAGGTTAGCCGCAACGGTTGGTGACCAAGCAGCGCTTGATATTTATAAGTTTCTCTTACAGCACACCGTAGCGATCACCAAAGATCTCAAGGTGGACAAGTTTGTGTATTATTCGGTTGAATTGAGAAAAGGTGATAGTTGGAACTCAGAAAACTATCAGAAAAAAGTACAACAAGGAGATGATCTTGGCGTACGGATGCAAAACGCTTTTGCCGAAGTTTTTCAATTAGGCTATGAGCGTGCCATCATAATAGGGAGCGACATGTATGATATGAACATGGCAGACCTAGAAGAAGCATTTAATAAATTACAAAATCACAATTTTGTGATAGGACCAGCAGAAGATGGTGGGTACTATCTCCTTGGAATGAAAAACATTAAGGCTGAAGTTTTTCAAAATAAGGAATGGGGAACAGCGACCGTTTTAAAAAACACCCTTGCCGATTTAGACGGAGAGAAACTCGCACTTTTAAAAGAGAAAAATGATGTGGATTACTATGAAGACATTAAAGAAATAGAGGTGTTCCAACAGTTTTTACCAAGTCATCTGGACAATAAATTTTAAATTAAAAAGAATATTTTTGAAAATTTACGCATGAAGAAATATATTAAAGAAGCAGTAGAGTTTTTACAAACAAGAGGTTTTGGAAAACCAGAAGTGGGAATTATCTTAGGAACCGGTTTAGGAAAAATAATAGAGGATGTAGCTGTCGAAGCCGAAATGAGCTACAATCATATTCCTAATTTTCCAACAGCCACAGTAGAATTTCACAAGGGGAAATTAATCTATGGAGAACTCGGTGGCAAAAAAGTAGTTCTAATGCAAGGGCGCTTTCATGTATATGAAGGGTATAGTTTACAAGACGTGACTTTTCCGGTACGAGTAATGAAAGGTTTAGGCATCAAAAGATTATTAGTGAGTAACGCTTCTGGGGCTATTAACAGTAGCTTTAAAAAGGGAGAGATTATGCTCATTGACGATCACATTAATCTTCAAGGAGGTTCGCCTTTGGCATTTCGAGGCATAGAAAAATTAGGCGAACGTTTTGTCGATATGAGTGCGCCTTACGATGTAGATATGAATGCTAAAATTGAAGCGATTGCAAAAGAAAACAACATTAATATTCATAAGGGAGTTTATGCCAGTGTGGTAGGTCCGCAATTGGAAACAAGAGCAGAGTACAGGTATCTTAAAATTATAGGCGCAGATGCTGTGGGCATGAGTACGGTTCCAGAAATTATTGTGGCAAATCATTTAAAAATTCCTGTTGCCGCACTCTCTGTATTAACCGATGAATGTGACCCTGATAACCTAAAGCCAGTAGATATCCAAGATATAATGGCGCAAGCAGCAAATGCAGAGCCGCAAATGATAATTTTATTTACTGAATTGATTAAACAACTTTAAAAAAGTAATCATTCTTTAATGTGCAATAAAGCACTTAACGAATACTTAAAATTTGAAACTGAACTATAACTAAAAAACACCCATCCAGGCGGGCAATAATTATGAGCTACTTAGACACCACACATGACGTTTATAAAGAAGCAGCACTAACACCAGATGTCGGGCTGTGTTGCACCACCAATCCTATCTGGGAACTACCAGGTTTAAAAATACCAAAAATCATGCAGGAGATGAATTACGGCTGTGGCAGCACCGTACATTCACGTGATCTTTCTAATAACCCAAAAATGCTCTACGTAGGTGTGGGAGGCGGAATGGAATTATTACAATTCGCTTATTTTAATCGCCAGAAGGATGGCGTTGTTGGTGTTGATGTAGTAGACGAAATGCTCGAAGCTTCCCGAAAAAACTTTAAGATAGCCGAAGAGCAAAATGCGTGGTTTAAAAGTGATTTTGTAACCCTTAAAAAAGGGGATGCCATGAATTTGCCTGTGCCTGATGCCTCTATAGACGTAGCAGCACAAAATTGTCTTTTTAATATTTTTAAAACTGAAGATCTTAGAAAAGCAGTAGCCGAAATGTACCGTGTGCTTAAACCAAATGGTAAATTGGTAATGAGCGACCCAACCTGCGAACAGGAAATGAACGAAACGCTACGCAACGACGATCGCCTAAGGGCGCTTTGTTTAAGTGGAAGTTTGCCTATAGCCGAATACGTAAAAGTTCTTACAGATGCTGGTTTTGGCACAATAGAAATTCGTAGCCGTAGACCTTACAGAATATTAGATCCTGTAAACTATCCTACCGATGAGCTCATTTTTATTGAGAGTATAGAAGTAGCAGCCATAAAAGATCCCATGCCAGCAGACGGACCTTGTGTGTTCACTGGGCGCACCGTCATTTACTACGGTAAAGAAGATTATTTTGACGACAAGAAGGGGCATATTTTGCTTAAAAACCAACCCCTAGAAGTTTGTGATAAGACGGCACTCGATTTAACAAAATTGCACCGTGATGATTTATACATTAGCGGTTCTAACTTTAGTTATGGTGGTGGTGGCTGTTGCTAATAGGGATAAAAATGGGTAAAACTTTAAAAGTTCTTATTTTATGAATTTTTATAAAATAAGTAAGATTGCTGCATTCACTGCAACATTTATTCTAAGTATTATCATAATAGTCTATTGCGGCAAGATTATTGACCTATCAATAACAAAAGAAATTGAAGATAAAGGTGAAAAGGGCTATTTTATTTTTACAATTTTTCTGATTTTTATTTTTATATCGAATTTAATTTATTCTTCGATTAGTAAAAAACATGTGAAATCAGATTTTTTTAAACTATTAGGTATTCTATTTGCTTGTTTTTGTATTCCACAAATAGTTTTTATAATCATACTGTTTTTTTCTTATTAGTTTTTAAATTCAACTTATACAGGAATAAACTTCTTAAGTTTTATGGAAAAATACCTCGACATATTTAAAAACTCCTATCAAGGTTATTTCAATTACCTCTTGGATGAAATCACCCGTTTTCATTGGGAAAATTATTTCTATGGTCTTATTATCGTTTCATTGATAGTTTGGGGGCTCGAGCTCATTTTTCCATGGCGGAAAAATCAAAGAGTGTTTCGAAAAGATTTTTGGCTCGATACTTTTTATATGTTCTTCAATTTTTTTCTACTCAACCTTATTGTGCTCATTTTTCTTTCGAATGCTACAGAGCAGTTATTTAATGACCTTTTGGGTTTTGCGGGCATCAACATGAAAGATTTTCAATTAGTTGACCTCAATGCATTACCTTTTGGCATCGGGCTTTTCTTGTTTTTCTTAGTATCAGATTTTGTGCAATGGAACACCCACCGGTTATTGCATCGTATACCTTTTCTATGGAATTTTCATAAACTACATCATTCTGTTAAAGAGATGGGCTTTGCCGCGCACCTTCGTTATCATTGGATGGAGCCTGTGGTTTATAAATCTATGTTGTATATCCCCTTGGCCATCATTGGCGGCTTTGACATCCAAGCGGTCGCTATTGTGCATTTCTTTGCACTTACCATAGGACATTTAAACCACGCAAACCTTGGATGGGATTATGGTATTTTAAAATACGTTTTTAACAATCCAAAAATGCACATTTGGCACCATGCTAAACAATTACCAGCCCACGTTAGCTATGGCGTAAACTATGGACTAACACTTAGCTGTTGGGATTTTATATTTAACACTAATCACGTACCACACGATGGCCGGGATATCGAGTTGGGGTTTGATGGAGATGAAACATTTCCGAAGAAATTTTTGAAACAAGAATCGTATCCACTTTTTAGTAATAAAAAGGATTCTTAACTAATTAATGGAACAACAATTGTAATTAAAATAAAAGCATAAAACTGCGACCTACGTCGAGTTAACAATATAGACTATGAAACATTACTTAACACTACTCTTTACAGCACTAATAGTAACTTCTTGTGGGGTAAACCAAAAGGTTAAAAAAGATATTGACAAATCAGATAAAGCTACTACCCCTGTAGTAGCTACAGTGCCGCAAAAAAAACAAGATAGTATGAAAATTACCGTTGGAACTGGAACTAAAGTAGGCTCTGCGGGTCCTATAAAAGATATGGAAACAACGCCTCCTACAACTAAAAACGACACGATTGTGGAAATAAACCCGCAAAAAATAAAAATACTCCCTAATACAAACAAGGAGGTTAGAGTGGCCATACAGGCCAAAATGCATGAAAAATGGAATGCGCTTTTAAAGCAATTTGTTACTATAGAAGGAAATGTAAACTATGAAGGTTTTAGAAAAAATAGACCAAAACTTACAGCTTACATAAACTCACTAAATGAAAATATGCCTGAAGAATTCTGGTCTCAAGATGAAAAATTGGCGTATTGGATGAACGCTTATAACGCAATGACCGTAGATTTAATTCTTAGGAATCTACCCCTTGAAAGTATAAAAGATATTGACAAACCGTGGGAGCAGCGTTACTGGAAGTTAGGTGCTAAATATTACAACCTGGATGAAATTGAACATCAGATTCTACGAAAAATGGACGATCCTAGAATTCATTTTGGGATTAACTGTGCCTCTTTTTCTTGCCCACCTTTACTGAATGTCGCTTTTACTTCAGAAAAAGTAAACGATCAATTAGACTTTCTTGCTCAACAATTTATCAATGATCCCAAACGTAATACCATTGCTTCAGATAGTGCACAGATTTCAAAGATTTTTGATTGGTTCAGTAAAGATTTTAAACAAAACGGAAGCGTTATCGATTATTTAAACACCTATTCAGAAACAAAGATTAACAGCAATGCACGTATTCGCTACATGGATTATGACTGGAGCTTAAATAAATAGCTAATTTTTTATTAAATATGGCTTAACCCTCTGTTAACCTTATCAACAACTTGAATTCATAGGTGTATCTTTAACTTACTATAAATATATAACTATGAAATTTTTAAAATACTTCGCAGTTCTTGCAATTACTGCGCTCACATTACAAAGTTGCAATCTTTTATCTGCTGCAGGAATAAGCAGCCAAGCCCAACCTACTAAAGAAGTGGAGGGCGAATTAACCTCAACAACGGCAAATTCGGCTGTTAACGTCGACCACTCACAATGGGACAAACTTTTAAAAAAACACGTTAATAGTAAAGGGCTCGTTGATTATAAGGGATTTCAAAAAGATAGTGCAGACCTTGAAGCTTATCTTGATATGTTAGCCAACCAAGACCCGAGCAACGCTTGGAGCGTTCAGGAATTATTGGCATACTACATTAATTTATACAATGCTCAAACAGTAAAACTGATTAACGAAAATTATCCTTTAGAAAGTATCAAGGATATTCAAGGCGCTTGGACAAAAGGGCGCGCCCGCGTAGATGGCAGAGAGCTATCACTTGGAGGAATCGAAAACGGCATTCTTAGAAAAATGAACGAACCGCGCATTCATTTTGCTATTAACTGTGCCTCGATCTCGTGTCCTAAATTACTTAGTGAAGCCTATACTGCTGCAAAAATAAATGAACAGTTAGATAAGGCTACCACCGAGTTTATAAACAGTGATAAAAACGAAATAAACCCTTCAAACCCAAAAATATCTTCTATTTTTAAATTCTATCCAAAAGATTTTGAAGTAGATGGTGAAACCGATATCGCGGGATATATCAATAAATATAGTAAGACAAAAATTGATGCGGGAGCTACCCTTTCATACAAAGAGTACGATTGGAGCTTGAATGAACAAAAATAATTCTTTACCATATTTCAAAGCCTCACTACTTAAAATTGGTGAGGCTTTTTTTATGATCGTTTTTAAAACTAAGTCACTCCTATTTTCGTAAGTTTACACATATGTTAAGTATCATTATCCCTGTGTTAAATGAAGCCGAAAATATCACTTCAGTTTTAACCCATCTTACAACGAGTTCTTCTCCTAAAAATATCGCCGAAATCAATATCGTTGATGGTGGTAGTCAAGATGGTACTCAAGATTTAATTCATGATTTTGCAGAAAAATCTCCTTTCAGAATAACTATTATTTTATCTGAAAAAGGAAGGGCAAAACAAATGAATGCTGGTGCTAGAAAAGCAACTGGATCCATTCTTTATTTTTTACATGCCGATAGTTTTCCACCAAAAGATTTTGATAGTCTTATTCTTTCCGAAGTGAAAAAGGGAAATCCAGCAGGCTGTTTTAAAATGAAATTTGACAGTAATCACTGGTGGTTACGTCTTGCCAGCTGGTTGACCAAATTCTCGTGGCGTGCCTGCCGCGGTGGTGATCAGAGCCAATTTATCACGCGGGCACTTTTTGATGAAATTGGCGGCTATGATGAAACCTACGTGATTTATGAAGATAATATTCTTATCAATGAACTATATGAACGTAAAAAGTTTATCGTAATCCAAGAATGGATTGGTTCTTCTGCTAGATTATACCGCGATAAAGGTGTCTGGTATCTTCAGTATCATTTTTGGACCATTTATGTTAAACGCTGGTTAGGTGCCGATGCAGAG
>Ga0207891_1000946_pt1 | contig 15568 bp, 16 predicted proteins | sample LinPmetageLP50_FD_184061 | JGI IMG/M metagenome (GOLD analysis project Ga0207891, IMG submission 184061) | Marine viral communities from the Pacific Ocean - LP-50 (SPAdes) | ecosystem: Environmental > Aquatic > Marine > Oceanic | place: Pacific Ocean | collected 2011-08-27 | reverse complement strand
TATCAGAAAAAATATGCCGATGCTACTATTCTGCATAAGAAGATCGTAAAAGTAGAAACCGGTGATAAAAAGATCTACCAGTCGGCTAAATGTGAATTCGAGGAAACCCTAAAAGAGAATCAATTTATTGGGAGTGATCGTTTAGGAAAATATCTTTTCCTGAATTTAAAAAATAAAGGAGTTTTGGTGGTACATTTTGGGATGACCGGGAAACTGGAGTATTATCAACACGAAGAAATACCTAAATATGCACAACTCACACTTACTTTTGAAGACCATTCCCGGGTTTCTTTTACCTGTCCGCGTAAATTTGGAAAGCTTTATTTAGCTGAAAGTCTGGTTAAATTTCAGAAAGAGAACGGTCTGGGAGTTGATGCTCTTGCTCTTACAAGAGAACAATTTTTTGAAATTTTAGAAGGTAAAACCGGGACCATAAAAGCTCTGCTAATGAATCAAAAACTCATCGCCGGAATTGGGAATTTATATGCTGATGAAATACTTTTTCAGGTTAAAATTCATCCGGCCACGAAGGTTAACGAACTCTCTGAAGAAGATAAATTAAAGATTTACAATAAAATTGAAGAAGTACTGGAGGTAGTTAAAAAAGTCAGGGAAGAAGGGCAAAAACTACCCGAAAGCTATATCACTACCGTTCGTAAAAAAGGTGCTGATTGCCCCCGCAAAAATGGTAAAATAGAACAAATTAAAGTTTCAGGCAGAACCACTTATTTTTGTCCCACTTGCCAGCAAGAAGAATTTTAAACTTTCCCGTTCCACTCTGCATAAAATTGCTCCAGATAAAGTTCCATAAACTCGTGACGTTTTTTGGCAATCTTCTTTCCTGTTTTAGTATTCATTCGGTCTTTTAGTAAAAGCAACTTTTCGTAAAAATGGTTGATTGTTGGTGCGGTAGAAGCTTTGTATTCTTCTTTGGTCATATTTAAATCGGGTTCAATTTCAGGATCATAAAGGGCACGTCCTTTAAAGCCGCCATAATTAAAGGTGCGTGCAATTCCTATTGCACCCAGCGCATCTAATCTGTCGGCATCCTGAACTATTTCCAACTCTATAGAATTAAATTCCTGCTGAATATTTCCGCCTTTAAAAGATACGTTTTCTATAATCTTCACTACGTGATTAATAATTTCAGCTGAAACCTCTTGTTTCTGAAGAAAATCTGAAGCCACTTTGGGGCCAACACTTTCATCGCCATTATGAAATTTTGAATCGGCTATATCGTGAAGCAGTGCACCGAGTTCAACTATAAAAAGATTGGCCGCTTCATTTTTAGCAATAAGCTTTGCGTTATTCCAAACCCGCTGAATATGAAACCAGTCGTGGCCGCCTTCAGCATTTTTAAGGGTTTCTTTTACGAAGGCTTCAGTGTTTTTTAATATCTGGGGTTTATTCATATTTAAATCAAAGAATATTTTTGAAAGTGTCGCTTCGTCAAGCTGAACTCGTTTCAGCTTCTATGATGTTATTACAATTTAAGATCTTAGATCTCCGAATAAATTTCGGAGCAGGCTCTGAAATAAATTCAGGAGGACGTCTTAATATACAGGTCGGTTATTTTTTATATTTACTTAATATCAGCAATAATAGTTCGTTCTACTTTGGCAACCAAGCCTTCGGCATCGTCTGATATTACAGCAATAGGTTCGTGAACTTTCAGTTTAATATGTACGCCGGGTTCCATTGGGAAATTACCGTATTTAAAGAGTTTCCAGGAATTATTGATGGTTATGGGAACTATTAAAGCTTCTGGCATTTGTTTAAAAAGCATTTGCATTCCGCTTTTGGCAAACTTTTTTGGTGCCCCGGTTCGGCTGCGGGTTCCTTCTGGAAAAATTACCGCAGAACGGTTTGTCTTGTTGAGGTATTTGGCAAATTTCGCCATTTTAATAAGCGATTCCCTGGGATTTTTTCTGTCTATCAATACCGAACCTCCGTGCCGTAAATTAAAAGAGATACTTGGAATTCCTTTTCCCAATTCTTTTTTGCTTACAAATTTTGGATGGTGTTTTCTTAAATACCAGATTATTGGGGGAATATCATACATTCCCTGGTGGTTAGCGACGAAAATGCAGGGTTTTTCTATTGGAATATCGTGGGGGTTTTCTATAGTAAAACGTGTGCCCAGAATATTTAAGCAACGCATTAAAAAGAAATTAAAGATATCTACACTTTTTTTATGCGGCTGGTAGCCACCAAGTTTTAAGCACAACCATTGGATGGGATGAAAAACCAGTAGGTTTAAAAAAAAGAAAAAATAGAATAAAACCGATAAGGGGTATGAAAGTATTTTTTTCATCACTTAGATTATGCGGCTAAATTAAGTATTTAAGCCGAAAACCTACAAATACTAATTTGGGAAAGGGAAATAAAAAATGGCTGGTTGAAAAAATGTTTTTGATCGTCATCCTGAACTTGTTTCAGGATCTAGTTTCAAATTAACTTAGAAGCTGAAACAAGTTCAGCTTGACGTAATAAGACTTTTCAACCAGCCATTCAATAATTTATACTGGCTGCTGCTTAACAAAACTCGTTATAAGCTCCAATAAGGTTTTCAGCAATCATTTCAGCCGGGCGGCCTTCAATGTGGTGACGCTCTAACATGTGTACTAATTCACCATCTTTAAAAAGTGCCATAGAAGGCGAAGATGGAGGAAAAGGAACCATTAAACTACGGGCCTTTTCGGTAGCTTCTTTATCTACACCTGCAAAAACTGTTACCAGGTTATCAGGTTTTTTTGCATTTTGTAAAGAAATTCTGGCGCCTGGTCTTGCATTAGCCGCAGCACATCCACAAACTGAATTTACAACTACCAGGGTAGTTCCATCTTTCTTCATTGCGTTCTCTACATCTTCTACACTGTGTAATTCTTCAAAACCAATGCTTGTAAGGTCTTCACGCATAGGTTTTACTAAATCTGCTGGATACATATATTTGTTTTTTTTGTATTAAACTTAAGTAAGTTACAAAGATACCAAATTAACTTCAGCTGTCCATATTTCAATTAATTATGTGCTAATAGGCTAAATTGATGAATCTAAGTTCATTCGTACTTAGAATTGATTTGAATTTTGAGTGAAGGCTTTAGGCAAATAAATCTCATTTAATGAGTAAAATGGTATCTTTGCCGCTTATTTAAAATTTTCTTCATGTTTAAATGGATTGCAGCCGTGATTGGCTATATGTATTTCCGGTTTCCGGGAGCCATTTTAGGTTTTATAATAGGAACACTTATAGATAACTGGACTCGAAATAGTGGCGGTGCCTTTAAGCAAATGTTCGGGCAGCAAGATCAAACTGTATCTCCCGGGGATTTTGAACTAAATTTACTCTCCCTATGTTCTCTGGTAATTAAGGCAGATGGACAGGTTTCACAGTCTGAAATGGATTATGTACGCTCCTATTTTGTGCAGGCCTACGGGAAAGAACGTGCCAATGCAACATTTAGAACTTTTAATGAATTAATTAAAAATCGTGAAATTTCAGCATCAAGAATTTCACAATATTTAGCTGCCAGAACAAAGTATCCTGCACGTTTGCAAATTATTCACTTTCTCTTCGGAATAGCGCAAGCCGATGGCCGTGTTAGTGAAGCTGAAGCTCGCGTAATCCAGGAAATTGCCGGCTATCTTAGAATTGGCCGAATGGATTTTGAAAGCTTAAAGGCCATGTTCTTTAAATCTGCCGATAATGCTTATAAAATCCTTGAAATTGAAAAATCTGCTACAGATGCTGAGGTTAAAAAAGCATACAGAAATATGGTTAAAAAATATCATCCCGATAAATTAGGCCATATGGACGAAGCTTATAGAAAAGGCGCACAGGAAAAATTTAATAAAGTGCAGGAAGCTTACGAGCAAATTCAAAAGGAACGCGGAATTTAAAATTTATATTTCAAATTCAGCATAAAATTCCTGCCTGGACTACTCACGTTAAACGCTCTTAAAATTGACATATGGTCTACATAGTTTTTATTTAAGGCGTTATAAACTGTAATTCCCGTCTCCAGCTCATCGTTTCCTAAATTAAATTTCTTACTTATTCCTAAATTAAGCAATGAATAACCGGCTGTAGTTTCTTCGTTGAGACCGGCCCTGTTTTGGTCCCTTACCATTCTTAATTTTGAAAAAGCATAGAGCGATCTATCTTTTAAACCAAAATAGCCAACTTCCAGGTTAAAATTATCCGGTGGGATAAAACTTAAATTTCTATCGTTTTTAAGATCTTCAGCCCTAACAATAGCTCCGGAAAATTTTGTTTCCAGGCGTTGTTGATGAAGCCAGGTGTGTTTTATCTCGAATTCAAACCCGTATAAGTTAGCATCGGTTTGGAGATAAGACCAAATTACCATGTTTTCATCTGGCAATGTTTCATCGGTAGCGGTGAAATAAATATAATTGTTTACCCGGCTACCAAATGCTGAAAAAGTACTTTCAAACCTGTTGTTGCGGTAAGTATAACTAAAATCTGCCTGTACACTTTGTTCCCTGCCAAATTGATCGTTTCCTTTTTCAAATCGGCTGGTGCCGGGGTGTGGACCGTTAGAGAATAATTCAGCCAGATCTGGAGCCCTAAAACCGGTGGAAAAATTAAACTTTAGTTGATTTTTGACGTTAAATTTTTTAGTGGCGCCAATAGAACCGGTAAATCCGTTAAATGTCCTGGTAAGTTTTCGATTTTCAGGATTCCCGGGAAGGATAAAGTCGTCTGCAATTAGTTCTACAGAACTGGCGTCTGCGGTAACATTTCTATAATCGTAGCGCAGTGCGCCCTGGAAAAACCAACTTTTAATATCTAAGCTTGCCAGGTAGTAAATTCCGTTTTCAAAGATTTCGGCATCAGGAATTAGAAATTCCTGCGAATTTTTAATGTTCTGGGTTTTTACAAAACTTCCCTGGGTTCCCAGGCTGTGCTTTATTTTTCCGTTAGGGAAAGTTATTCTTGCATTGTAGAAGCTATGGTTTTGCTGTAATCCAAGATCTACAAGATCAAAATCCTGCTCCACTTCCTTTCTATTATTAGAGTGGTGAGAAAGGTGCACAGAAGTTTCAAAATTATCGTGTTGCGTGGTTTGATTATAAGAAAGCAAATAGTCTTTTACTTCCTGAAACGGCAATTGCATTTCCCTATCGTTTCGACTAGTGGCAAGGCTTTTGGAATCCTGCATTTCTTCATCCAGAATAATTCCTAAGTTCTGGTCATTAAAGGAAAATGATAATTTATTCTGAAAGTTTTCTTTTTCAATTCCGGTGTGTAGTCGTAGTGTCTTCGTATTGAATCGGCTGTTTCCTATTAATCTATCATTCCCGTTTTTATAGTCGGCGTGATTCTCATAAGCAAGATCGGTAGCTATAAAAATCCCATTTTCAAAAGATTTACCTAGAGAAGCATAGGTGCGAATTCCATTAGAAACGCTATTAAAAGTAGTACCAATATTTCCGGAAAACTTAGTGGATTCTTTATAAAATTCGTCATCCTGCGTAAGTAAGACGCCACCCAAAGCACCGGAGCCATATAAAACTGAAGCAGGGCCTTTAATAACTTCTACTTTTTTGACCCCAAGGTCATTAATCCCCAGGCCGTGGTCTGCGCCCCATTGATGATTTTCCAGCTTATTTCCCTGGTAAATTGTAACCACCCTGGAGAACCCAAGTCCGCGGATAAAAGGTTTCACTATACCCTGGCCGAATTCTGCTCCATAAACGCCGGGAACTTCCCGTAAACTACCCATCATCCCGTTAGGATTTCCTTTGGTTTCAATCCCTTGCATATCTATGCTGGACACATTATAAGGCGTGCGGCGCGTAAGCCCGGTTTGTGTATCTACAATCAAAACCTCATTAAGTTCTTCAGAAGATTTCTCCAGTTCAACATGAAGCGTTTTGCTTTCTCCTTCATTTATTAGAATATCACGGTTAAACTTTTTAAAACCAATTGCGCTAATCTCAATACTATGATTCCCTGTCGGAATATTTTTTAATAAGAATTTGCCGTTTTTATCAGCTGTAGTACCAAGGTTGGCAGCTTTGATATAGACATTTGCATAAGCTACAGTCTTGCCTTCTGAAGTAATTTCCCCCGAAAGCTTTCCCTGCTGTGCAAACCCCGAAAAGCTGATTAGTGTCAAAAATATTATTGCTAAGGTTTTCATTTCTTTTTTTGTCAAAACTATAAAATAAATTTAGATAAGTCTAAAAATAGGTTTTTAATTTTAAAAATGTATTTTTGGGAAATGCAAACTGCCTCGGAGTTAGCTAACGAGGTGCTATTGGTTTTAAATCTTGATTTATCGAGCAAATTAGAAGTATGTTTAGTTTTTCAGAAGAAAATTATCTTAAAGCAATTTTTCATTTAGAAAGAAAATACCAGGCTGGTGTGAGCACCAACGCGCTGGCGGAAGAAATGGAGACCAAGGCTTCCTCGGTGACTGATATGATTAAAAAACTATCAGAAAAGGAACTGGTGATCTATAAGAAATACCAGGGAGTAAAACTGAGTGAATTAGGAAAGAAAACCGCGATAGAAGTAATTAGAAAACACCGGTTATGGGAATATTTTTTGGTAGAAAAGCTCAATTTTAATTGGGACGAAGTACACGATATAGCCGAACAACTGGAACATATTAAATCTGAAAAACTTACCCAGGAATTAGATAAGTTCCTCGGTTTCCCTAAACGCGATCCTCACGGAGATCCTATTCCTGATGCTGAAGGAAACTTTAGTGTAGCTAATAAAATGCTACTTTCAGAATTGGGGAAAGCAGAAAAGGGAATTTGTGTAGGTGTAAAAGATTCTTCATCTGAATTTTTAAGGTTTTTAGACAAGAATAATATTTCCCTGGGGAAAGAAATTAAAGTACTTGAAAAGGAAGCTTTTGATGGATCTATGCTAATTCTAATAGAAGAAAGAGAATTGAGAATTTCACAACTAATATCAAATAATCTATATATAAAGATACAATAGATGGAAGAATTAATCGCTTATTTTGAGCAATTAGACCCGGTAATGGCAGCATTACTGGCTACAATTTTCACCTGGTTACTAACCGCTGCGGGAGCTTCTTTGGTTTTTCTATTTAAAAACATGAATAGAAAGTTATTTGACGGGATGCTTGGGTTTACCGGTGGTGTTATGGTGGCTGCCAGTTTTTGGAGCTTATTGGCGCCGGGGATAGAAATGAGCCCCGGAGAAGGTTTTGAAAAAACAGTTCCGCCGCTTGTGGGATTTGGGCTGGGAGCACTTTTTCTATTCGGACTTGATAAAGTACTGCCTCACCTGCACGTAAACTTTAAAATGAGTGAGACTGAAGGAATTAAAACCCCCTGGCATAAATCTGTTCTACTTACCCTGGCTATTACTTTGCATAATATTCCCGAAGGTTTAGCCGTAGGTGTACTTTTTGGAGCTGCGGGTGCAGGCCTGGAAGGGGCCAGTATAGGCGGGGCTGTGGCTCTTGCCATAGGAATTGGTTTACAAAACTTTCCTGAAGGTTTTGCGGTTGCCATGCCACTTCGCGGACAGGGAATGAGCCGTTGGAAAAGTTTTAATTTTGGCCAGCTTTCGGCTATTGTAGAGCCTTTTGCTGCGGTGCTTGGCGCCTGGGCGGTAATGACTTTTGAACCTATTTTACCCTATGCACTTTCTTTTGCTGCGGGTGCGATGATCTTTGTGGTGGTGGAAGAAGTTGTTCCGGAATCTCAAAAAGGGAATTTTACCGATATAGCAACTATGGGTTTTATACTTGGATTTATGGTAATGATGACCCTGGATGTTGGTTTAGGTTAAAATTTCTTGCAACATTCAGGTTGAGGTATAGTCTTTATAATAAAGAACTATGCAAGTAAACCCAGGAAATATGAAATTGACTTACACTAATTGCGTTTTTCACTTTTTAAAACCAGCTTTGTTCGCTCTCAGTCTTTTTCTTTTTGCTATTTCTGCTTCGGCGCAAGATGAGGTCGAAATTGAAACATATTTTGCAGAAACTAAAGTGGGAGAATCTTTTAATTTTAATGAAAGAACAATCCAATTTAAAGAAGTGTTGGTAGATTCAAGATGCCCTGGCGATGTAACTTGTGTAAGAGCCGGAGAAGCAAAAATACTGGTAGAAATATTTAAAGGTGAAAAATCTTTGGGAAAAGAAATTATTACCCTGGGCGCAAATGTAAATTCCTTTAAAACCAGCCTGGCTAAATTTTTTGAGGAAGAATTAGATATAGAATTCCTGGCGCTTTCCCCATATCCAAAAACTTCAAGAAAGATAAAAGCTTCAGATTACCAACTTAAGTTTAAAATAACTGAAACCGTAAAGCGCTAATCACAACCACAACCTGAAACTCCGCAAGCTTTGGTCTTTTCAGATTTCTTTTTTAAGAATGCAGGTTTCCATATAAATTTTGTTAGGATATATCCCAATGCGATCGCGAAGGTTATAAAAACGAGAATTTCTTGTATTAATTCCATAATATTTAAGTCGTTTTATAATATTTAACTTACACTTATTTTAATAATTGAAAAGCCGCTAAAGCTACAAAGTAGGCGAACAAGGTCATCACCACTAACTGTAAAACCGGCCATTTCCAGGTATTGGTTTCTTTTTTCACAATAGCCAAAGTACTCATACATTGCATTGCAAAAGCGTAAAATAATAAAAGGCTCACTCCACTTGCAAAGGTAAACAACGGCCCACCTAAAATTGGATTGATCTCTGCGGCCATCCGGTTTTTAATGGTTTCTTCTTCATCGCTACCTACACTGTAAATTGTAGCCAAAGTTCCTACAAACACTTCACGAGCGGCAAAAGAACTTATTATAGCAATTCCAATTTTCCAATCATAACCCAAAGGTGCTACAACCGGCTCAATACCTCTTCCCATAATCCCGATATAGGAATTTTTTAATTTGAATGAGGCAATTTCTTCATCAAGCTCGTCCTCTGTGATATTGCTTTGCTCGTCATATTGCTCGCTCACAATTTCACTCGCGTTATTAAAATTATCTCCCGGCCCATAACTGGCTAAAACCCATAAAATAATTGAAATTGCGAGGATTATTTTCCCTGCTCCAAACACGAAAGATTTGGTTTTTTCAACCACATTTATGGCAATATTTTTTCCCATTGGTAACTTGTAATTGGGCATTTCAATTACAAAATGACTTCGGTTTTTAATATTCAGAATTAAATTCAAAATCCAGGCAGAACCAATAGCCACACCAAATCCTAAAAGATACAGCAGCATTAAGGTTAACCCCTGGAGGTTAAAACCCCATACGGCGCGATCTGGAATTACCAGCGCAATTATAATTAAGTAAACCGGTAATCGTGCTGAACAGGTGGTAAACGGCACCACTAAAATGGTGATTAAACGCTCTTTCCAACTTTCAATATTACGTGTAGCCATCACAGCAGGAATTGCACAAGCGGTTCCTGAAACCAGGGGCACAACGCTTTTTCCGCTAAGTCCGAATTTTCGCATAATTCGGTCCATTAAGAATACCACGCGACTCATATAGCCGGTTTCTTCAAGGATGGAAATAAAGAAAAACAGGAAAGCAATTTGTGGAATAAAAATAACAATTCCGCCAAGGCCTGGTATAATTCCTTCAGCAATAAGATTTGTAAAAGCACCTGCGGGCAGGCTTGTTTTTGTCCATTCGCTTAAAAAAGCAAAAGTTTCGTCTATAAGATCCATTGGGTAGCTGGACCAGCTATAAATTGCCTGGAAAATTAATAAAAGAATACCAAAAAATATGGCGTAACCCCAAACTTTGTGCGTAAGAACACGATCTAACCGGGAACGTAAATCTTTGGCAGAACTGGCGTCTACCTTCATAGTTTCCTTTAGCACACCATTTATAAACTGGTACCTTAAAATGGTTTCTTTATGCTGAAGTTTCTTTAATTCGGTGTGAGATTTGGTCTCAAAAAGTTCAGAACTACTTATCTCATTTCTATTAATATTGCCGAAGTTTACATCTTGAGTAATTACTAACCAAAGTTTATAAAGTGATTGGTTGGGGAATGCTTTACGAAGCCTGTCAAAATATTCAGGGGCAATAATTGAGGCATTTACGCAAGGCTCGTCTGAAATATGGCGATAATTGATTATTGCTTCTTTAAGCTCGTCAATCCCGGTATTTTTACGGGCGCTTACTAAAACTACTTTTGTATTTAATCTTTCCTCCAGCAAATCTACATCCAGCGAAATACCTTTTCGCTCCATCCTGTCGGCCATATTAATTACCAGGATTGTTGGAATCCCAAGGTCTTTAATTTGGGTGAAAAGAAGCAGATTTCGTTTTAAATTCTCTACATCGCTAACAACAACAGCAACATCGGGATAATCTTTATCGCTTTTATTCAGCAATAATTCTATAACCACGTTTTCATCTAAAGACGAAGCGTTAAGACTGTAAGTTCCCGGAAGGTCTAAAATATGAGCTTTAAGTCCGCGGGGAAGTTTGCAGATTCCCTCTTTTTTTTCAACCGTAATTCCGGGATAATTTCCCACTTTTTGGTTAAGCCCGGTGAGCTGATTAAAAACAGAGGTTTTCCCGGTATTGGGGTTTCCTATTAGAGCGACATTTATTTGTTTAGCCATGTTAGCTTATAAGGTCAATTTCTATAAGTAAAGCGATTTCTTTTCTAATGGCCAGGTGGCTGCCGTTTATGTTAAGGTACATTGGGTCCCTAAAAGGAGCCATTTGCAGCATTTGAACTTCATTGCCCGGCAAACAACCCATTTCGAGTAATTTAAGCGGAATATTTTCTTCAGAAAAATCTTTGATAATTCCGCGTTCACCACGTTTTAAATCGGCCAGGGTTAGTTTCACTTTTTATTTAGATTGATTTTAAACAAGGCAAAAGTAAGGTAAAAATTCAGCAGGAAAAAATTTCAGATAAAAAAGTCGGTTTAGCCTTTAATTATGGCTTGAAGTGCTTCTGGTTGCAGTTAAATTTCCGGAGTTATTTATATTCAGCTTTTAACACTTTTATATCGTGTAAAAGGTCTTCTATAGCTTCGGCATCCGTTCCGTCATAAAAACCGCGAATGCGTTTTTCTTTATCTACAAGGACAAAATTTTCGGTATGAATCATATCATACGGTCCGCCATCACCATTGCTTTTTGAAGCGAGGTAAGATTTGCGGGCGAGGTCGTAAATATGTTTCTTATCACCCGTAACAAGATTCCATTTTTCATCAATCACCCCTTTTTCTATAGCATATTCTTTTAAAACCGGTACCGAATCTGTTTTTGGGAAAACAGTATGGGAGAGTAATAAAACTTCAGGATCGTCTTTAATTTTCTCCTGAATTTTCAGCATATGATCGGTCATCACAGGGCAAATGGTAAGGCAGGTTGTAAAGAAGAAATCGGCTACATAAATTTTATCCTCATAAAAATCTTCAGTAATAGTATCGCCGTTTTGATTAATGAGTTTAAAATCTTTCACGGTGTGGTATTTACGAACATATTGAACGGTAGAATCTACCAATTCGGCATTTACCATATCTGGCTGAAAAACGGGCAAACGTTCTTTGGGATTTAAAAGCGTGTAAATACTATAGATTATAATTACCGAAAGTATAAACAGGACAATGGCAAATTTCTTGAGCCAGGCAAAAAGATCACGCATACTTTTAGATTTTCAGGCAAAATTACTCGATAATCGAGATTTTAATGCTCCGAGGTTTGTCTCGAAAATTAGACAATTGTTTACTGCAAAATTAAGTGCTAACAATCAATTAGTCGCAGTTTAAAACTTAAAATTTCAGATGACTAAAACAGGAGGGCTTTTAAACTTTTTTAGGAGATTATAAAAGTTTACTTTTGTGCGATTTAAAATTTGAAGCATTACGCATGGATCCATTTATAGTTAAAGCCATACAGTTACTGTTAAGCTTGTCTTTACTTATAGTCTTACACGAACTTGGGCATTTTATTCCCGCTAAAATATTTAAAACCAGAGTAGAAAAATTCTTTCTCTTTTTTGATGTGAAATTCGCATTGTTCAAGAAGAAAATTGGCGGTACCGTTTACGGTATTGGCTGGTTGCCTTTAGGAGGTTATGTGAAAATTTCAGGAATGATAGATGAAAGCATGGACAAGGAGCAAATGGCAAAACCGCCAGAACCCTGGGAATTTAGAAGTAAACCTGCCTGGCAGCGTCTTATAATTATGCTGGGAGGAGTTACAGTAAACCTGGTACTTGGTTTTCTTATTTATATGATGATCATGTTTGTTTGGGGTAAAAATTATGTGGGTCCAGATGAAATGCCTGAAGGTTTTGCAATTGCTGAAGAATTTAAACAATACGGATTTGAAGATGGTGACCGCGTTTTGCAAATAAATGGGGAAGACCTTCAAAATAGCGACGATGTAAATCGCTATTTGTTTATGCGCGATGTAAATAGTATTACTGTTTTACACCAAAATGGCGAAGAAGAAATTATTGAAGTTCCTGAAGGTATAGGGGAACAAATGTGGGAGAAAGGCATTATGATACCTTTTATTCCTATTCAGAATGCGGTATTGGATAGTGTGATGCCCCAGCAGGCTGCCGAAATTGCCGGACTTCAAAAAGGAGACAGCTTAATAGCATTAAATGAACAGGAGATTGGTTACTGGCATGAAATAAAGCAAATAAGCCTGGAAAATAAGGAAAAGGAAATGGAACTCGTGTTTAAGCGAGGTGATGAAATTAAGAGTGTGATGATAGCGCCAGATGAGGAAGGTATTCTTGGTTTTTCGGTTAAACGTAACTTTGAAATTAAACAACAAAAATATGGTTTAGCTGAAAGTATAAAAGAAGGTTTTGACTATGGTTATTGGACATTACACGACTATGTAGCCCAGTTTAAATATGTCTTTACCCAAAAAGGAGCCACACAATTGGGTGGATTTGGTGCCATTGGCGGTTTATTTCCCGATACCTGGAACTGGAAAGGATTTTGGCATACTACAGCCTTAATTTCTATAATCCTTGCATTTATGAACATCTTACCAATACCGGCTTTAGATGGCGGTCACGTAATGTTTCTCTTATATGAAATGGTAACCGGCAGGAAACCTAACGATAAATTTATGGAAGTTGCCCAAATGGTTGGTTTTTTTATCTTAATCGCACTGGTACTTTATGCCAATGGAAATGATGTATACCGTTGGTTATTTGAGTGATAGAATTAGATTGAATTTTTTCTCGAAAAAAACCTGAAAAAAATTCAATTTTTGTTTTGCGGTGATTTAAAATTTGGTTTATATTTGCAACCGCAAAAGAGCGAAACACTCCTCCTTAGCTCAGTTGGTTAGAGCATCTGACTGTTAATCAGAGGGTCCTTGGTTCGAGCCCAAGAGGGGGAGCTTAGTAAAGACAAGCCTTTCGAGAAATCGGAAGGCTTTCTTTTTTTTACTGGGTACAACATAGGTACAACATTTTTTTCTGCCAGGAATTATCCCAAAAATTCGTAATATTTTTATCTACATTTACTTCTGAAGCCCTAAGCTAAAATGGAAATAAAAAATATTAAAAATGAATTTGATCTGGAACCCTTCTTTTCGCTTTCGCACGATTATTTATGTATTGCCGGATATGATGGATACTTTAGAAAAATAAATCCAGCCTTCGTAAAATTAATGGGATATACTCAGGAAGAGTTATTTGCGAATCCCATTAGTCATTTTGTTCATCCCGAGGATAAAAAGAATACGGCCGATACGCGAGCAAAGATTTTGGAAGGAGTACCCTTGTTACATTTTCAAAACCGTTATTTAAAAAAATCAGGTGAAATTGTGTGGCTCACCTGGACCTCCATTCCGGTACCTGATAAAGAATTAATCTACGCTATTTCCAAGAACATTACCCATCTTAAAAAGCTAGAAGAAGATCGTCACATCCGAATACGAGACCTTACATCAAAAAATTCAGGGCTTACACAATTAAGTTATACTACGGCTCACGATCTAAGGTCTCCGGTAAACAATCTAATTTCTCTTGTTAATCTACTAGATCGCTCCAAAATTCAGGATGATGAAACCTTGCTGTATCTGGAGTTATTAGAAAAATCGGTTCATAAATTAAAAGCTACTTTAAACGATCAGGTTGATCATCTTCAGGAAAACCGATTGCTAAATCGCAATTTCGAACCGGTGAATTTAAAAGATATAATTCACAATATTGTAGGTTCGTTACAATCTCTAATTGAAGAAACCGAGACTAGTTTTGAAATTGATTTTTCTGAAATTGAATTTCTTAAGGTTAACAAATTTTACCTGAATAGCATCTTTCTAAATCTAATCACCAATTCCATAAAATATGCTAAACCGGGAATTCCACCCATAATTTCTATTAGTTCTAAAAAAAATGAGACCGGTTCTCAAATTCATTTTGTAGATAACGGAACTGGTTTCGATATGGAAAAAAGTGAGAAAAGGCTATTTGAATTGCACCAAAAGTTTACAGATCATAAGGACAGCAAGGGAATTGGTCTATATCTGGTAAAGAGTTATATGAATAGCTTAGGCGGTGAGATTGATGTAAAGAGCAAAACCGGAGTTGGGACTTCTTTTATTTTAAGTTTTAAAGATTGAAGAATAACGCAAAACTTCTTATTGCAATTGTAAATTTTACTCCATTTGATGTATTCCCACACGTATAAAGGCCTACTCTTTCTGGTTCATAATTTGCAGATGGAAACTTCACACTGGGTGGCCTGGGCGTTATTATGATTTCCCACCTATTTTTCTTTTGACTATATTTAATAGCCTGAAAGGTTGGTAACTATGGAAAAATTTATTCTTGAGTCTGGAAAAGCACTGGCCAGGTTAAGATCTGGAATCAATGATTTCATAGAAGATAAAATTGAGGGGAGTACTACCAATCTGATTCTTTTTATCCTTTCTTTCTTTATCCTTTTCGTTTTAAGTTTCAGTTTAATTTTTGGTGTAAAAACTATAATAGACAGTTACGTCTATTTTCTAGTACTTCTTATAGTGCTGGCAGTAATTTTGGTTTGGCTGGCCATATTCTATGAGTCCGATAAACACCTGGAGACCGACCGACATAATTTTAAGGTGGAGCCCATTAATAAGTTTCAGATAAGGTTTGAATACATCAACCTTGATAAAAACGCTATAGCCCAGTTTTTTAGATTGCTCAAAGGCGGAAAGGTTCAGGAGAAGATTAATTTTACCGTTGGAAATAAAAGTGGGGACTCCGCAAACCACCGAATTTTGTTTGTTTTGTTCGATGAATTATTAGTTGGTGGAATTCAAGATTTCTCCGGAGAAAGGAAACGTGAGTTTTTCCAATTATTGATGAACTCCTTTTTGATGAACAACGAACCGCTTAAAGAAAACACTTTAAAAACCAGTTTTTCCGCCTGGAAAAACGACCAGGAAAAAATTAATTCCAGAAACCAGCGAAAATTCATTCGGCAAATGCTAAATAAAGAATAATTATAGCATAATTCCCTTTTTATTTGAATTATCCTATTGATTTATAGGTATTTACTTTCCTAAGTTTGTCCTGTACAAAATCGTAAAAGGCCTTTT
>Ga0207891_1000941_pt1 | contig 15593 bp, 9 predicted proteins | sample LinPmetageLP50_FD_184061 | JGI IMG/M metagenome (GOLD analysis project Ga0207891, IMG submission 184061) | Marine viral communities from the Pacific Ocean - LP-50 (SPAdes) | ecosystem: Environmental > Aquatic > Marine > Oceanic | place: Pacific Ocean | collected 2011-08-27 | reverse complement strand
AACATACTTATGAAGAACTGTCAGAAATATTAGAAACTTCTGTAGGGGGATTAAAGAGCAGCTATCATATTGCAGTAAAAAAAATTACAGCATACGTAAAATCAAATGAAACCTTTTGAGCTTTTTTAAGTCAAATTATAAAATGGAAACAAACAAAAACATACACGGTTTTAAAACACCCCCAGATTACTTTGAAAGTATAGAGGATCGCCTGTTTGATTCCATACGTGCCGAAGCACTTCCTAAAAGCTCAGGATTTAAAGTACCTTCAGGCTATTTTGAGCAGCTCGATACGTTATTAGTTGAAAGAGTTAATGTAAAAGAAAAAGAAACCAAAGTCATTAGTATCTTTTCAAGATATAGACTGGGATATGTGGCGGCAATTGCTGCTTGCGTCATTCTAATATTTTCAATTTTTAATGAAAGGCAAGCAGAAACGATATCTAATCTTGATGTGGCTTTAATTGAAAGTTATATAGAAGAAGGTAGTCTGGATATAGATACCTACGACGTTTTAGCCCTTTTTGATAATGAAGGGATACAAAATTTGAGTCTAGACAACAATTTAATTGACCAAGATATCCTTGAAGATTACCTATTAGAAAGTTTAAATGAATCTGCATTTACAATTGAATGATATGAAAAAATTAATATTTATGCTCGCATTATTTATGGCCTTCACTGGTTTTGCCCAAAAGGATCGTCATGAAAAAATTAAGGCATTAAAAGCGGCACACCTTACAGAAGCCCTTGATCTATCGACCGCAGAAGCTGAAAAATTCTGGCCTATCTATAATGCATACGAAGAACATATGCACGAATTGCGCAGAACAGAACGCAGTGAAATATATACGAAGCTTAAAGACGGAGGCTTAAATAACATGAATGATCAAGAAGCCAATAAACTTATTGACAAAGCGCTTGAATTAAAACAATTAGACATCAACTATAGAGTTGAAATGCTAAACGCTTTACGAAAAGCCATTTCGCCAAAAAAAGTGATCAGACTCAAAAAAGCTGAAGACGATTTTAAAAAACAACTCTTAGAGCGATACAGTGGTCGCAAAGGAAATAAACGATAATTATTTGTTTGGTTTTTATGAGCCCTTTTAGGGCTAAGAAAGGGGCTCGATCGAGCTCCTTTTTATTCTGTCTCCGTGAATAGTAGTTTGGATATCTTATTCTTACCGCTAGCAAAAGCAACACTGTCGTTTACAAACTCAATGGCATAGAACCCTTCTGTAGAAAGTTCTTTCCAGTTTTCTCCTTGGTCGTTACTATATGAAATCCCGGGAATACCAACAGCAACAATAGCTTTTCCCTCTGTTCCTGGTACAAATCGTACCGAAGAGCGATACCCAGGTCCCTTTCCATTGCTCACTAAATCCCATGTTTTTCCACCATCCCTCGTAATGGCTTTATTGCCTTCATTAAACTCTTTATCATCCCAATTGCCGCCAAAAATAATCCCTAGATTTTCATCAAAAAAATCAACGGAGTAAATTCCTGTCATCACCTTTCCTTGCAGCATTGGCGTATTAAATACTTCCCAGTCTGCCCCTCGGTTACCTGAATGAAATACACGCGCACGTTTTCCTCCAGAAACAATCCAAACATGATCACCATAAATCGCAATATTAGAATTGCTCGCTGCAAAAGCTGCCTCCGCATTTTCTACTTTGGGCAAACGATCGCAAGGGATTTTATTCCACGTATTACCTCCGTCTTTAGTCATAATGATTGATAAACAATCTTCGGTAGGGTCGCCCATGGCAATACCTTCTTTGTCATCCCAGAAAGCCATGGCATCATAGAACACCTTATCCCCCTTTTCAATATACACTTCTTCTATATTGGTCGCTTCATTACCATTATGCCCTATTTTGTATAATACGCCAGGATTTGAAATACTCAAAACAAAAGCCGCGTTCTTGGTAACTGCGATAGACCTAAAATGCAGTAATATGCTATCATATTTTATCGTAGCCAACCGCGGTATTTTCTCATTGATTAAACCCACAATCCCTTTATCTGCAGCAAACCAAACTTTATCTTCGGTCACAGGAGCAATGGCTCTGATGCTTAAACTATCTTCAAAAACAGGTGTGATCCTTACAGAAATGTTTTTTTCTTCGGAAAAAGAATTACAAGAAATAATGAAGAAGCTTAGTCCGATTAAAAGTAAAAAACGCATAGCTTATATTTTTTTGCCAAAAGTAATTAAAACAATTCATTAGTAATACCTTTGCAAACTGAAACAGCAGCAAGATTTCACACTGCAGTTACAAATAAAAAAACATGAGATTACATAGAAATTTAGTCTTCGCCGCAATCGATTCGCTTCATCTAATTTTTAATGAAGAGAAACAAGCAGACAAAGTAATGCGGAATACCCTGAAACGAGATAAACGTTGGGGTTCACGAGACCGTGGTTTTATTGCAGAAACGACTTACGATATCGTACGATGGAAACGCTTATACGCCGAAATTGCCGAAGTAAAAGAACCTTTTGATCGTCCTAACCTATTCAGGTTATTTGCAGTTTGGGCAACGCTAAATGGTATTAAAATACCCGATTGGAAACAATTTGAAGACACGCCTACCCGCCGGATTAAAGGTAGGTTTGACGAACTTTCAAAAATCAGAAAAATTCGTGAATCGATCCCAGATTGGTTGGATGAACTGGGACAGAAAGAATTAGGCAAAAAATGGGAACGCGAAATTGGTGCATTAAATCAATTAGCTGATGTTGTTTTGCGGGTAAATCCTTTAAAAACTGATATTCAGAAGGTTCAAAATCAACTTTCTGACCTCGATATACAAACTGAAACTTTAAAAGGATATCCACATGCTCTAAAATTAAAAGAACGTGCCAATGTTTTTGGGACCGAAGCCTTTAAAGATGGTTGGTTTGAAGTACAGGATGCATCTTCTCAAAAAGTGGCAGAATTTCTAGCTCCAGAACCTGGAGAACGTATTATTGACGCTTGCGCAGGCGCGGGAGGTAAAAGTTTACATATCGCTTCTTTAATGGATAATAAAGGGCAAGTGCTTGCTATGGATATCTATGAGAACAAGCTTAAAGAATTAAAACGCCGTGCACGCCGCAACGGAGTTCACAACATAGAAACACGAGTAATTGATACGACCAAAGCGATTAAAAAGCTTATTGAAAAAGGTGATAAAGTATTGATAGATGCGCCTTGTTCTGGTCTTGGGGTATTAAAACGAAATCCTGATGCCAAATGGAAATTAAAACCAGAATTTTTAGAATCCATCAAAGAAACTCAGCAGGAAATCCTTCAGTCGTATTCACGTATGGTAAAACCTGGGGGTGAGTTGGTGTATGCAACCTGTTCCATTTTACCTTCAGAAAATGAAGCACAAGTAAAAACTTTTTTAGCTTCAGAAACAGGCAAAGAATTTACATTTATAAAAGAAGCTACTATATTGCCAAGCCAATCGGGTTTTGACGGATTTTACATGGCAAAACTTCAGAAAAAAGAAAACAAAAAAGAAAACGAAAAAAATTAATTATAATGATTAAAAAATTACTCCTCCTTTTTGCTATCTGCGCATTGCAGGGCACCTTTGCACAACAAGCGTATTACGATGATGTGGACCTTAGCTTGACAGGCCAGGATTTATACTTTGAACTTCAACAAAAAATTAGTAACGCAAGTGGCTCTTGGAGCTATAGCGATTCGAGGGATGCACTTCCGTTTACAGACGAAGATCCAGATAATAGTAATAATGTATTATTGATTTATGGTTTTCAGGATGATAACAACTGTAATACAGATCGCTCCCGGGACAAAGACAATTTTGGCGGCAACGAATGCCAATACAATAGAGAACATACTTTCTCACAGTCTAATGCAAATCCACCAATGAGCGGCAATACAGGTATCCGAGCCGATCCACATAATCTAAGGGCGAGCGATGTAAGAAGAAACGGGGATCGAGGAAATAAAAAATTGGCAGCTGGTTCTGGTAACTCGGGTGATGTAGCAGGTGGTAATTGGTTTCCGGGTGAAGAATGGAAAGGTGATGTCGCTAGAATTATGATGTATATGTATACGCGTTATGGTGATAGGTGTATTCCTTCTGGGAATGGCGCTAGTGCAACACAGCCAGACAACGATATGCTGCAGATATACCTACAATGGAATGTTGAAGATCCTGTCAATTTTTATGAAGATCAACGCAATTCATTTTTAGAGCCTAACTATGGTAACCGTAATCCGTTTATAGATAACCCTGTGTTAGCAACTATCATTTGGGGTGGTCCTCAGGCTGAAGATCGTTGGGATATTTTAGGTGTTACGACTTCAGAAGTTAATAAAGTGAGCGTTTATCCAAACCCCGCTCAGGATGTTTTATGGGTAGCGAATACTACTTCATTTACAGCAACATCCTATACTATTTTTGATATCACCGGAAAAAAAATAGGTCAAGGAAATTTTAATGGATCTAAAAACGCTATCGACGTATCAAATTTCAACAGCGGCGTTTATCTACTGAAGTTAAACTCGTTAGATAAAGGTGCGATCGTGAAGAAGATTATTGTAAAATAACAGATAAAAATAACTTAAAAACCCTCTCGATTTATTAAAAATCGAGAGGGTTTTTTAAAGTTTGAGAATTGCCTATTTACTTAACTAAAAATTTCTTCGAGATTGATATATTATCAGCTTGTACCCGAACTGCGTAAATTCCAGCGGCATAAGTACCTGTATTAATGGTGGCCTTAAAAACATTGGACTCTCGTTTAAGAACGCCGTTTACAGTCTTACTTCCTTTTATATCATAAATCTCAAAATTAACGTTTTGGATATCATTCGGAAGGTCCAATAAGATTTCATATAGATTTTCAGTTACAGGAACAACAGTAAGCGCATTAGTATCTAAACTAGTATCTGAAACTTCTAAAACTAAATTGTCCAAATTGAATGAAGCTATTCGTGTGGCCCAAAAATCAAGACTTGTAAAATATTCGGCGACATGCCAAAAAGTTTCTCCATCAGGATCTAACGTCATCTGGGCATAATCTCCAAATCTATTGGATGCTTCTTGAATTCCAATCCCTTCCTGAATTACCGCTTCCTCAAAACTCATTCTTCCTAAGGGATCGCCATCCATTCTCCCAGTATAACGTATTGCAGCGGCAGTGCCAAACCCTGACACATTATAGGCGAGGGCAATATTCCCAGCGGCATCCATTGCCATACTTCCTAAAAATCGACTATCCCCGTCTGGAACCGACCAAGTACCTTCTTGATAAATCTCAAAAGGACCATTAGCTGTATTCCGTAATTCTATCCAGCGAATACCTGAGGTATCAAAACCGTCTATATCGGTATTAAAATTTAATAAGAAAGAATTATGATCGCCAAAACTTCTATAGTTTGCCATATATGAGATAACACCACCTATATTATCAAGTTTTTGTGACGCCCCAGGTTGAAACGCATCACCTTCTCCAAATGGAGAAAAGGTAGAATCAAACGGTGTAGTCGCTATGATTTGTGGATCTGAAATCGTAGAACTTGAAGGATTAGAAAAATCGACAGTAATCTCCCATATCTTTAAATGATCAAAAGAGACGCCAGACCAGGCATCATCCTGCAAGTACACTATATATCCTGGAACTCCTGCGGGGAAATTAGTTCCCAATAAATTTGCTGGTTCTGGGCTAAAGACCGTATTGGGATTTCTAATAATACCGGGTAAGTTAAACCCTATAATTGTAGGATCTGCTCCACCAGATAAAAGGGCGTCCCTGTCAAGTACATAGGTGGTGTTCCCCTCAGATTTATTGGCAGTTAGATAATACCCATCTGGCCAGACCGTGTAATGTGGATAATCTGGAAAATCATCAAGTTCAAATCGGTAGCGATTATAGCTACCGGTAGGATCTGGAGTGGTGGAGACAGCAATATCCAAACCTACGGTGCCGCCATTGATAAATTGGCTTATAAACCACCTATCGGCTAACTGGTCATACAAAACAATCGGGTCACCATCATCATTGGCATTTTGAAAAAAAGTGCTCAGTCTCGTTGGACCAAGTAATGTAATACCATTTTTATTAAAAACCTTTACGGCTGAATTAACCGCATGCACATAATGGTTAGGACCTACGGCTCCAGTTGGATCTGGCGGGCGAAACCCACCGCTTTCACTAATATTAAACCCTTCAAAAGACTGCAATACCTCACTAGGAGTCCTGATAGCCAAGTTTGAATCTACTAACGGGTCTTTGCCAGAGGGTAACGCATTGGGATTGCTTTTTGGAGCATTCCGCAAATTGTTAGGGATCTCTTTTATGGTTTCTAAGACATTTTTATCAATTGAAACTTTTTGATAGGAACTTAATGGTTTAGAAACACCCCGAAATTCACCATTAATGATTTTAGTAGGGACGAATGTGTTTTGAGAGGTTCCGGCAGTAAGAATAAGTGCATAAAAGATCGAAAATAAATAATACTTTTTCAACATATTTGGATTTTTAATCAAAGCTACAAAAAACACAGTTTCTATAGCAATCTGAATTCATTAAAATTAAGTAACTTTACGGCGTTAAAATCTATCAAATTTAAAGACCAATGATTCACTTTTTTGGAGACGTAAAGAACATTGTTTTTGCAGTCCAAACTTCAGTCGATATTAATCAAGAAAACATACAAAAATTAGCGTGGTTATTTGGAAACCAACCTAAAATAGACAAGTCCGCACTAGCGGATTTTTTTATTGGTCCCCGAGCTGCCATGATTACCCCTTGGAGCACAAACGCTGTAGAAATAACCCAAAACATGGGCATATCTGGAATCATTAGAATTGAAGAGTTCAAGAATGTTTCTCAAGACTTCACGAGCTACGATCCCATGCTTTCACAAAAATACAAAGTGTTGGATCAGGAAATTTTTAAAATAGATATCAACCCTGAAGGTATCCGTGAAATTGATGATATAGCCGAATATAACACCCAAGAAGGTTTAGCTCTAAACCCTGAAGAAATTGTTTATTTAGAAAACCTAAGTGTCAAGCTAGAAAGGAAATTAACAGATAGTGAAGTTTTTGGATTTAGTCAAGCAAACAGTGAACACTGCCGCCATAAAATCTTTAACGGTACTTTTATCATTGATGGAGAAATAATGCCTTCTTCCCTATTTAAGCTCATTAAAAAAACGTCAGAAACACACCCAAACAACATTGTTTCGGCTTACAAAGACAATGTTGCTTTTGTTAAAGGGCCTAAGGCAATTCAATTTTCACCTAAAACTCCAGATCAACCAGACTATTATCAAAATACAGACTTTGATAGCGTTATTTCACTAAAAGCAGAAACACATAATTTCCCAACTACAGTAGAACCTTTTAATGGAGCAGCTACCGGAAGCGGTGGTGAAATTAGAGATCGTTTAGCAGGAGGAAGAGGTTCATTGCCATTAGCTGGAACAGCTGTTTATATGACTTCTTACTCAAGGCTTGAAGAAAACCGCCCATGGGAAAGAGGAATGGAGGCCAGGGAATGGTTATACCAGACACCTTTAGACATCTTAATTAAGGCCAGTAATGGGGCTTCAGATTTTGGAAATAAATTTGGGCAACCATTAATCGCTGGTTCGGTTTTTACTTTTGAGCACGAAGAAGAAAAAAGAAAATTAGCATACGATAAAGTGATCATGCTTGCTGGTGGTATTGGGTATGGCAAGGCACAACAAGCCTTGAAGGACACACCTAAAAAAGGAGATAAAATAGTTATTCTCGGAGGTGAGAATTACAGAATTGGTATGGGTGGTGCTGCAGTTTCTAGCGCAGACACTGGAGAATTCTCTAGCGGAATCGAACTCAACGCCATACAACGGTCTAATCCAGAAATGCAAAAAAGGGCGGCCAATGCGATACGCGGAATGGTCGAAAGTGAACATAACCCGATTGTTTCAATACACGACCATGGTGCTGGCGGCCATCTTAACTGCTTGAGTGAATTGGTAGAAGATACCGGAGGCCATATAGACCTCGACAAACTACCTATAGGAGATCCTACCCTATCGGCTAAAGAAATTATTGGTAACGAATCCCAAGAACGTATGGGACTTGTCATCGCTGATAAAGATATTGCCATGTTACAACGTGTTGCAGACCGTGAGCGTTCGCCTATGTATCAAGTGGGTGATGTAACCGAAGATTATAAATTTGTGTTCCAAAGTTCAAAGTCGGGAGAAAAACCGATGGATTTCGAGTTGGCAGATATGTTTGGCAGTTCCCCAAAAACAATTATGAAAGATGTTACGGTTGACCGTAAATACGAGAACGCAACTTACAAAGTTGAAAATATAGAAACCTACCTGAAACACGTTTTACAATTAGAATCAGTTTCCTGTAAAGACTGGCTCACCAATAAAATTGATCGCTGTGTCTCGGGTCGCGTAGCAAAACAACAATGTGCTGGTCCCTTGCAATTACCGCTCAATAATTGCGGCGTAATGGCATTAGATTATAAAGGTAAAAATGGTGTTGCCACCAGTATTGGGCACTCCCCTATTTCTGGATTGATCGATCCTGTGGCAGGCGCTAGAAACTCCATCACAGAGGCGCTTACTAATATCATCTGGGCACCACTCGAAGAAGGCTCAAAAAGTATTTCCCTTTCAGCAAACTGGATGTGGCCTTGTAATAACGAAGGCGAAGATGCGCGTTTGTATAAAGCTGTAGAAGCGGTGAGTGAATTTAGTATTGATTTAGGTATCAATGTCCCAACTGGGAAGGATTCCCTTTCTATGAAACAAAAATATAAAGAGGAAGAAGTCATTTCTCCAGGAACGGTAATTATATCGGCTGGTGGGCACTGTAATGAAATCACCAAAGTCGTAGAGCCTGTTCTTAAAAAAGGAGCGGAAAGTATCTATTATATCAATATTTCGCAAGATGATTTTAAACTCGGCGGGGCTGCTTTTGGACAAATTTTAAACGCGATCGGAAATGAAGCGCCCACTGTTAAGAGTGCCGAATATACCGCCACCGTTTTCAATGCCATACAACAACTTATTACTGAAGATAAAATTGCTGCGGGTCACGATGTAGCCTCAGGCGGATTGATTACAACGCTCTTAGAAATGTGCTTTGCAGATCTAAACATAGGAGCTGAATTGGATCTTTCAAGTTTAAAGGAACAGGACTCTATTAAAATGTTATTTTCTGAAAACTGCGGAATTGTAATCCAGGCAAAAGATGATAAAGCTATTGAAGCATTGCTTTCAGAAAAAAATATTGCTTTTGTAAAAATTGGAAGGGTTACTGAAACAGAGATGCTTAAGATTAAAAACCATTCAGAAAACTTCAATTTCTCAATTCCTGAAATGCGCGCTGTTTGGTATAAAACGTCTTACCTTCTAGACGAAAAACAAAGTGGTGTTACAAAGGCTAAAGAACGTTTCAGCAACTATACAAAGCAACCTTTAAAATTTGATTTTCCGAAGCACTTTACAGGGAAAAACCCTAATCATCCCGAACCTACAAACGGTACGCCACGGATTAAAGCTGCCATTATTCGTGAAAAAGGAAGCAATAGCGAACGTGAAATGGCAAACGCCATGTATTTAGCTGGTTTTGATGTAAAAGACGTACATATGACCGACTTAATTACAGGTCGAGAAACGCTAGAGGATATTAAATTTATCGCAGCTGTAGGTGGTTTTTCTAACAGTGATGTTTTAGGGAGCGCAAAGGGATGGGCCGGTGCCTTTTTATACAATGAAAAAGCCAATAAAGCACTCAAGGACTTTTTTGCCAAAGACGACACACTTTCATTAGGGGTTTGCAACGGGTGTCAATTATTTATAGAGCTTGGTTTGATGACGCCTAACCACGATGAAAAACCAAAAATGCTGCATAACGAAACCCAGAAATTTGAATGTAATTTCACTTCCGTAAAAATACAGGAGAACAATAGTGTCATGCTCTCTAGTCTTGCTGGAAGTACGCTAGGTATTTGGGCGGCTCATGGAGAAGGCAAGTTCAGTTTCCCTAAAGAAGAATCGCATTATAACATTGTAGGGAAATATGGTTATGAAGAGTTTCCAGCAAATCCGAATGGCAGTGATTTCAATACCGCAATGATGACCGATGCAACAGGTAGGCACTTAGTGATGATGCCCCATTTAGAGCGTTCAACATTTCCTTGGAACTGGGCACATTATCCTGAAAATAGAAACGATGAAGTGTCCCCTTGGCTTGAAGGTTTTGTAAATGCCCGTAAGTGGTTAGAAAACAAACAGAAATAACTTTCAGTTTTTTGTATCTTTAGCACGCTTAAAAAAAATGGTTCATTTCAAATTAAAGTTTTCACAATGAAAAAGATACTTTTACTTCTATTATTATGTGTTTCCGTCTCCATGTTTGCACAGGAAACCCAAGAAAAATACCAACGTGCAAAAATTAATTATTCAACCCAGGCAGATCTTTCACGCCTTTCAGATATTGGGATCCCGATAGAGCATGGCTTTCATAAAAAGGGGGTTTCCATTACCTCAGAATTTTCAGTTTCCGAAATTTCAAAAATGCGCCAAGCTGGCTACCAAGTTGACGTTCTTATCGAAGATGCAAAAGCTTATTTTTTAGAACAAAATAGATTAGGCACCACACAAGAAAAAAATCCAACCTGTGATTCGGGCACTATCGACTATGTGACGCCAACAAATTTTGAATTGGGAAGCATGGGAGGATATTTAACGTATCAAGAATTGCTTAACGAATTAGATGAAATGCGCGCTGCCTATCCCAATCTAATCACCCAACCAGATAACATAAGTACCTTTTTAACGGAAGGAACCCCAGATAACAGCACAACACCATCCATTGGTGGCAACCCAATTAAATGGGTGAAAATTAGCGATAACCCAGAATCAACTACCGAAGGTGAACCACAAATATTATATACAGCATTACACCATGCAAGAGAACCTGCGGGATTATCACAATTGATATTTTATATGTGGTATCTGTTAGAGAACTACGATTCAGATCCAGAGGTACAAGCGATCTTAAATAATACCGAACTTTATTTCGTTCCAGTAATTAACCCTGATGGGTATCTATACAACGAAAAAACAGATCCTAACGGAGGCGGCTTTTGGAGAAAAAATAGAAAAGATTCCCATGGTACCGACTTAAATAGAAACTACGATTATTATATTAATGGAGATCCCAACAATGGTGTATGGGGAGGTGAGGGTGCTTCCTCTAATACAGGTGATCAAACCTATCACGGTCCTTCCCCGTTTTCTGAAGTTGAGACTCAAGCTATAAAATGGTTTGTAGAAAATCATAATTTTGTGATGGCTTTTAACAACCATACTTCAGGTGATTTACTATTGTACCCTTATGGTTACACAGATAACGCCCCTACTCCAGAAGATGAGCTTTTTATTGGAGTTTCAAACGAATTGGTGTCTCAGAATGGGTTTAATAACATCATCTCTTCAGATTTATATCCTGCAGCAGGCGATAGTGATGATTTTATGTACGGTACAGTTGGCACGAGCAGTAAGGTGTATGCTTTTACCCCAGAAATCGGCCCTTCTTTTTGGCCTCCTAGCAGTGACATAATACCCATTGCCAAAGGGATGATGTATTTAAACCTTACGGCAGCAAAAATGGTAAATGAGTACGCTAAGATTACAGATAACGCTTCAAGCTTTGTTGGTAACACTGCAGCCACAGCTACTTTTGATATTAAAAGATTAGGCCTTTCTGGAAATGGAAACTTTACAGTAAGCCTAACTCCTGTTTCATCAAACATAACTAGTGCGGGCAGTGCTGTTACCTTTAATGGTCTTACCACACTTGAGACACAAAATGGTAGTATTGCATACACACTCGCAAACACGATAAGTACAGGAGATGTTATTGAATATGACCTTGTATTAGACAATGGAACATACGAAACTTCAACAAGGATTACCAAAACCTACGGAGCCCTTTCGCCTCTATTTGAAGACGCAGGAAATAGTGTAACAGCTAATTTTGATAATAATGGTTGGGGTGTTACAAACAGTACGTTTGTCTCTGCACCCAGTTCGATCACAGAATCTCCAAGTGGCAACTCCCAAGATAATGCAAATGAGACAATAACTATTAGCGATCCCGTAGATTTGACCAATGCAGATGGAGCCAATGTGAGTTTTTATGCAAAGTGGGATATAGAAAGTAATTTTGACTATGTACAATTTGAAGTTTCTACTAATAACGGACAATCATGGCAAGCCCAATGTGGTAAATTCACCAACTCAGGTAGCACAAACAGTTCGCAACCTACTGGCGAGCCATTGTATGATGGTACACAGAATGATTGGGTTTTTGAAGAGATTGATCTAAGTGATTATTTAGGCGAAACAATATTGGTACGTTTTCAGTTTCGCTCAGACGGTAACACTACAGGTGATGGCTTTTATTTTGATGATTTAACGATTAATACGTTAGAAGATCCCGAACTAGGGATTAATGATTCGGTTGTTTCAGATTTTGTTTTATATCCAAATCCAGTTACTGATCTTTTAACCATTAACACACAGCTTTCAAACTATGAAATTAAAGTGTATTCTTTACAAGGACAGTTAATTTCTGAAAGTAATAACAATAAAGGCTCGATGGTATTCGATTATTCGGCCTACGCCTCTGGACTTTATATTATGAGACTAACTTCTGAAGGTGCTTCAGAAACATTCAAAATACTTAAAAACTAACACCTTACGTTTTATCAGGTTTAAAGAGGGAGCAAAATTTTGCTCCCTTTTTATTTATTCTGAAATATTAATAATTTTTCCTATTTTGCGTATCAACAATTCTCACAACTATGACCGAAGTAAAAAGATTATTCGATTTTCCATATTACCAACTAGAAAAGTATCCTCAAGATGCAGCGCTTGTCACCAAAATAAATGGTGAATGGGTTAAAACTTCTACACAAGAATATATTGATAAAGCAAATGCGATAAGTCGTGGCTTGATCAACTTAGGAGTTAAACCAAATGATAAAATTGCTATTATTTCTATGACCAATAGAACCGAATGGAATATCTGCGATATTGGTATTTTACAAACTGGAGCACAAGATGTACCTATCTATCCCACGGTAAGTGAAGAAGATTACGAATATGTGCTGAATCATAGCGAGTCTACATATTGTTTTGTTTCATGTAAAGAAGTCTTAGAGAAACTAAATAAGATCAAAGCGAATGTACCCTCCTTAATAGGAGTCTATTGTTTTGATGAAATAAAAGGGTGTGAAAATTGGAAAGAGGTTGTTAAATCGGGCGAGGATAATAAAAACCTACAAGAGGAAGTAGACAAAAGAAAAGCTGCCATCCATGAGGATGATCTTGCGACCTTAATTTATACTTCAGGAACAACAGGCAGACCCAAAGGAGTGATGCTAACCCATAAAAACATCGCCAGTAATGCCAAGCATAGTGAAGGAAGACTGCCGATTGAAATGGGGAATTCCAAAGCCTTGAGCTTTTTGCCGGTTTGTCATATCTACGAGCGTATGTTATTATATATGTACCAATACTGTGGTACTCAGATTTATTTTGCGGAAAGTTTAGAAACGATTAGTGAAAATCTTCAAGAAATAAAACCAGAAGTAATGTCTGCGGTGCCTAGGCTTTTAGAAAAAGTATACGATAAAATTATCGCAAAGGGAGAAGCGCTTACAGGCGTAAAGAAAAAGTTATTCTTTTGGGCGGTTGATCTTGGTCTTAAATGGGAACCGTACGGTCAAAACGGCTGGTGGTATGAAACCAAACTTGGCGTTGCCAGAAAATTAATCTTTAGCAAATGGCAGGAAGCACTTGGTGGAAACCTAAAAGCGATAGCTTCAGGAAGTGCGGCATTGCAACCTAGATTAGCTCGTGTTTTTAATGCAGCTGGATGCCCGGTAATGGAAGGATATGGTTTGACTGAAACATCCCCTGTTGTATCTGTAAACGATATGCGCAACGGCGGATTTAGAATTGGGACCGTAGGGAAACCATTACCAGATACCGAAGTAAAAATTGCTGAAGATGGAGAAATCCTAATCAAGGGCCCGCAAGTAATGCAAGGCTATTATAAAGACAAGGAACAGACCGATGAAGTCCTCAAGAATGGATACTTTCATACAGGAGATATTGGCGTAGTAGATAAGGATAACTTCTTAAAAATTACAGACCGTAAAAAATCGATGTTTAAGACCAGTGGTGGTAAATATGTGGCACCACAACTGATTGAAAATGCCATGAAGCAGTCTAATTTCATTGAGCAGATCTTAGTGGTGGGTGACGGTGAGAAAATGCCAGCTGCATTGATACAACCCGCCTGGGAGTATATCGACTCATGGTACACTTCTCATGGTAAAGATCCAAAAGACCCTAAAGAAGCCATAAAAGATGATATGTTGATCGCCCGCGTTCAAGAAGAAATAGACACCTATAATGCTCGTTTTGGTAAATGGGAAAAAATAAAGACATTTCAGTTAACGCCAGATATCTGGAGTATAGAAGGTGGCCAACTTACTCCTACTATGAAAGCAAAACGTAAAGTGATCAAAGAAATGTATAAGGACCTTTATGAGAAATTGTACGGGAGAGGATAGAAAAACCATGCACTAGCAAAATGATTAAAAAGTCTTTCAAATAAATGAGAGACTTTTTTTTTTATAGAACCGAATATCATCAGAAAAACTACAATAGCACAGTTCATAAAAAAGTAAGGTTTTATCGTTTTTTTCGACTACTAAAAGATGAAAACACATAAAACGATATCGTCATTAGTAGTTTCAGTATTATTATTATTTTGTGCTACCGCCATTTCTCAAGAAAAAACAAATCCTAAAGACCAGGATGAAGAATTAGGGATGGTTGCCTGGTTTCGTGATTATAATACCGCTATTGCGCTTTCAAAAAAGCAAGATAAACCAGTGCTTATATTATTTCAAGAAGTGCCTGGCTGCACTACGTGCAGGAATTATGGCCACAATGTACTGAGCAATCCCCTACTAACCGAAGCGATTCAAAACGAGTTTATCCCCTTAGCGATCTTCAACAATAAAGGAGGCAATGACGCCAAAATCTTAAAAAAATATGACGAGCCCAGTTGGAACAATCCTGTGGTGCGCATTGTGGACGCAAACGGAAATAACTTGGTAAAACGGGTAGCGAGTGATTATTCTGCAAAAGGGCTTTATAATGCCATGCTTAAAGCATTAAATGACTACGGAACCGAAATCCCTGAGTATATAAAAATACTAGGTAAAGAACTTTCTGCAGTTCAGTCTAAAAAAGAAACCTATTATAGTATGTATTGTTTCTGGACAGGTGAAAAACAACTTGGAAGTCAGGAAGGTGTTTTAAACACCGAAGCTGGCTTTATGAAAGGCCGAGAAGTGGTAAAAGTCACCTACAATCCACAAATTATCGCAGACCAAACCTTAACGAGTTTTGCAAAACAGAACAGCATGTCCCCAATTACGCAGGATAATTCGTATCGCGCTTCTAGCAAGGATGAAGACTATTACCTTCAACATTCAACCTATATGTATATCCCATTAA
>Ga0207891_1000927_pt1 | contig 15738 bp, 1 predicted proteins | sample LinPmetageLP50_FD_184061 | JGI IMG/M metagenome (GOLD analysis project Ga0207891, IMG submission 184061) | Marine viral communities from the Pacific Ocean - LP-50 (SPAdes) | ecosystem: Environmental > Aquatic > Marine > Oceanic | place: Pacific Ocean | collected 2011-08-27 | reverse complement strand
TCACTACTCAACCGGCCGATGAAAACGGCAGGTATGCTGGTACTTTGGAGATAATAAATGTCACTACCAATTATAATGGCGACTATTATGTGGAAGTTCAGGGGCCGGCGGAATTCACTTGTTCTACAGCAGTGACTAATCCTTTTCAATTACGTTTAAATGAAGTACCGGAACCACCTACGGTGGCAAATTTTGAATATTGTCAATATGAAGAAGCTCCTGCTTTAAGCGTTCTGGCAGGTGAAAATCTTAACTGGTACGCCACTGAAACCGGTGATGATGCTTTTCCTGAAACTCCGGTGCCGAGTACCGATGAACCGGGAGAAACCATTTATTGGGTTACCCAAACACCAGATGTTTGCGAAAGTGAACGTGTAGCAGTAAGTGTAAATATTAAAGAAAAACCTGCTGCTCCCGAAACTACAATTGTCATAGAATATTGTGAAGGCGAGACAGCCAATCCTCTTGAAGCTGTGGTAGCGGACTCGGCTAGTTTAAATTGGTATGATGCCGAAGAAAATCTGCTTTCAGAAGCGCCCCTGCCCAATACTGAAAGTATGGGAACTTACCAATATTACGTTTCTCAAAGTCTAAATAATTGCGAAAGCGATAAAGTTGCTATTGAAGTCATTATTCATGAGTTACCGGAAGTTACCATAACTTCTTCAGAAACCCTGGTATGTGCCGCATCATTGGTAACATTAACTGCCGAGGGAGCTGATACTTATGTTTGGTACAATGAAGCAGATGAAGAAATTGGCACTACCGCTTCCCTGGAGGTGAATCCGGAAATAACTACTACATACAAAGTGGTTGGTACTGGAACAGGAGAATGTCCTACTCCCGCTGAAATTACCATTGAAGTAGATCAACCCAGCGATGCCGGAACCATATCTGGAGAAACCAATGTTTGTACTGGAAATAATTCGGGAGAAATTGCATTGTCTGGCATTAATGGTGAAGTAATTCGTTGGGAATTCACAGAAGATAATGGTGAAACCTGGGAAACGATAGATTTAGTAGAATCGGAAATTTCTACAAGCTATACTTATCAAAACCTTATCACAACCACCGGCTTTAGAGCTGCGGTACAAAATGGAGTTTGTGAAGAAACTATTTCAGAAACAATATATATACAGGTAGATGAACGTCCAATTGGCGGCGAATTAAATTTTGCAGGTTTCGACAGATTATATACCACTTGTGAAGATCCAGAATTTTTAGAAGACCTGGTTCTTTCCGGCCATACCGGGCAGGTAGTTGCCTGGAAATACAGAACTGCATCACAGGCTTCTTTTCAAACTATACCAGGAGAAAACGGCAATGTCCTTTCTTCCGCAATTATTACCGGGTTGGTTGGTACCGAAACATTAATTTTTCAGGCCGAAATAGTAAATGGTTCCTGTACTCAGCCTGTGGTAAGCAGAACGGCTATTTTAAGTGTAATCTCTTCTAATATTGAACCTGCTCCCGTAACTGTGAGTGAGAATTTAATTTGTTTGGGAGCCGATGTCACTTTAAGTGCCGAAACGGGTTATCAATCTGGTGACGGAGTAAATGATAGTGGTAATTTTGATAATGCCTCTATAAACCAAAATGGTTGGAGAATTATAAATTCTAACGGAGTTGAAGAAAACTTTGAAACCAGCGCAAACAATACTGCTCCTAATGTTTGGCGTAGGGTCACGCCAAGGGAATTTATTACGGCAAACCTTTCATCCCCTTACAATACCTCACTTCAATTATTTGATCACAGTTTGGATGACGGAAACAAAGGTTTCTCCCTGGTCTCTGGGAATAACACCTCTACTATGGAGACCAACGTATTTGCTTTAGACGGAATGGACTCAGGCATTTTAACTTTTGATCAGGCCTACAACCTTACCGATGGAGCCTCTATTGAAGTTTTAATTTCAACAAATGGCGGCAGTACTTACACCTCATTATATAGTAATAACGGGGATCCTTCAAGTGGGAATTATAATAATTTTGCGTCGGGAACGCCTATTTCACGACCTGAAAATAAAATTGAAATTGATGTGGGAGATTATATTGGGCAAAACAACTTAAGAATAATGTTTAGTTATGTTGGAGCCAGACAGGGTGATGTATGGGCTATTGATAATATTATTTTACCCGATGGACCACAAAATGTTGGTGTAGTTTGGGAAGACACTACAGATCCCGATACTCCGGTTATTATTGGTACAAATAATTCAGAAATCTGGGAACCTACTGAAATTGGATGGAATGTCTCTGTAATTACCACAACTTTAGAATATACAGGCGGTTCTTGCGCTACTGCTACCAATAATGAAGAAATTAAAGTTTTTGTTTACGACCAATATACTTCTACCGTCCAGGCTGAGACCGGGAGCTGCGGAGTTTATTCTGCACAATTAACTGCCACAGTAAGTAGCGAAGCTCAGGGCGAAATCACTTCCTATCCTACCCTGGATGGATATATTGGGAAATGGGTAGTAGAAGGGCCCGAGGGCTACGAATTTTCAAATATTGATCCTGAAAATGAGAGCGACCCTATAAACAACCCGAATGCTATTTTCACTTCGCAATCGGAAAGTCCGGAAAGCTATACTATTACCTGGGTTTTAGAATCTACTGAAACCGACGAGAATGGAAATTTAATTGAAAATGAAACTTGTTCACCAATTTATGAAACTGCGGAAGTTGTTTTTGAAGATTGTATTGCCCTTGATTTTGATGGGTTAGATGACTATGTTGATTTAGGAGAAAGATATACAGGAAATTACAGTTTAGAGGCGTGGATTCGGCCTGAAGCTTCAACAGGAACTATTATAAGCGGGCCTAACTTCGAAATTAATCTAGAAAACTTACCGGCTGGAATTAATACAAATTCCCGTTGGTATCATATTGCGGTTTCTAATAATACTCTTTATATAGACGGAATTGAAAGCGGTAGTTTTAACCTCGGAAATGGTGGCAAAAGAACCCTTATTGGTGCCAGCTGGAACAATACCACTAGTACTGCTGAAAATTATTTTACAGGCTGGATAGAAGAAGTCAGAATTTGGAATACTGCTATAACCGTAGAACAAATAAGGTTTATGATGAACCAACGTCTCTACAATAATGGTACTCAAATGGGAGTAGAAATTCCTATGAATGTGCCGCAAGGATTAAGTTTTGCTGATTTAGCGGGATACTACCAATTATTAGCTCAGGAGGAACTTGTAGTCGGAGGAACCACTCCCGATTTGGCACAAAATGCCATCCCCGGTAAACTTAAAAATATGGAAACGCTCCAGGAAAATACGGCGCCACTGCCCTACACTTCACGAACAGACGGGCAAAACTGGGCTACTAATAATACCTGGACGCATTTTGAAGTTTGGGATGCACCAAACAGCACAGGAATAAATGGAGATCCAATTGAATGGAATATCGTTAGAACTTCTCACAATATTAATTCAGGAAATAAAAATATTACCGTTTTGGGATTAATATCCGAAGAGAAAGAATTGGAAATTGCCGATCCCAGTGATGCGATGGATGAATATAATAATGGAAAATTTCTGCGTATTACCCATTATTTGAAATTAGATGGGATTATAAATTTAATTGGCGAATCCCAACTTTTGCAGGATGAGGCTAGTATTTTGGAAGAGGCCAGTAGTGGTTATTTAGAACGAGATCAACAGGGCACCCGTAACAGTTTTAACTATAATTACTGGAGCTCGCCGGTTAGTGCACAAGGAAGTAGTAATAATTCTCCATATACCATTTCAACAATCTTGCGAGATGGCACAAATACACAAAATCCTTTAAATATAGATTTTAGAGGAGGTCATGCGGCAGCGGACCAGGCCCGAACATCTCCAATTATAATAAGTGCTTACTGGCTACATGCTTTTAACGGCAGAGCAAACCAATATGGAGACTGGGAACATATTGGAGCTAACGGGACCCTTAACACCGGCGAAGGGTTTACTATGAAAGGAAGCTCGGGTACGGCTTCAATTCTGGAGGAACAAAACTATGTTTTTACTGGTAAGCCGCATAATGGCAGAATTGAATTAAACATTGGTCCAGATATGAATTACCTGGTAGGCAACCCATATCCGTCGGCGCTAAATGCCAACGAATTTATCCTGGATAATCTAAAAGATGTTACCGACGGTAGAAATTCACAAAATGTTTTTAACGGAGTGGTTTATTTTTGGGATCATTTTGGAGCAGAAAATACTCATATACTTAGGGAATATGTGGGTGGCTATGCAGCATATTCACTAGCCGGCGGGGTGCAGGCAATTTCAAATGATTATCGTATAAATGCCAACGATGCCAAGGGGACAAAAACCCCGCAACAATTTATTCCTGTAGGCCAGGGATTTTTCCTAAACACAAGGTTAGATGAAGAAAATTCAGGAAATATTACAATAGCAGGAGGTGATGTTATTTTTAAAAATTCCCAGCGCCAGGGTGTTAGAGAAAATGTGAGCAGTTCAATTTTTCTTCAACCTCTTGCCAAATCAAAAAATATAAAAGCTCAGGATAGCGATGAAAGAGCTAAAATTAGGCTTAAATTCCATTCTCCAAAAGGTTACCACCGGCAAATTTTAGTTACCCGAGATGTTAATACCAGCAATGGTTTTGACCTTGGTTATGACGCTCCTTTAATAGAAAATAACCAGGAAGATATGTACTGGCTTATAGATTCCTCGAAAGTTGTGATTCAGGGTGTTCCCAATTTTAACACAGGTCAGGTCTTACCTATTGGTGTAAAAATAGCCGGAGATGGGTATTTTAAAATTCATATAGATAGTCTTGAAAATTTCCCTGATGAAATTCCGGTTTATTTGAATGATAAATTACTGGATACTGTGCACGATCTTAAAGAAAAACCTTATGACGCTATCTCTCAGCTGGGTAGAATTCACAACAGGTTTCAAATAATCTTTAAGAATATTAAAGCGATTCCCGAAATTCCAGAAAAACCTGATTTAAGTTCGACAATAGATTTTAAATATAATGACGAAACTTATGAACTTAGAATTGATAATCCTGAACTCATTGAGATATCTGAGGTTCATGTATTTGATTTAAGCGGAAAACTTGTCCAGACACATACCGATATTCCACTACAAAAACAGAACATTCTAGTAATAAATCCCGTAGGCGCCAGTGTTTATATTGTAAAACTAATTACAGCAGATGGAAACAGAAATAAAAAGTTTATTATGAAATAAGAAAGTCTTTTCTTACAATTAAAACCTTTCATCCTATTTAATTTGCATTTAATCTGATTTTTAGAGGATTAAGCTATATTTCTGACTTAATTTCTTGTTAAAATAGTTTTTTTATATGTAATTTTACCACTTGTAACATTTTAGTTGCCTATGGGTAAAATTACTCCCCGGTTTTTATTAATAATTCTTATTTACGGCTTGTTCATTCACGCTGTAAATCCGCTATTTTCTAATATTTCCTATGGGCCTGAAAAACCAGTTTTAAAAGATAAAAATTCTGAAAATTTCTTTTTTGTTGGTTTCTATTTAAATGCAGCCCCCACTATTACCGCTCCTGGTGATAAAACAGTCAACAATAATTCTGGACAATGCTACGCTTCAAATTTCGTTTTAGGTTCTGCCCAAACGAGTGGTGAAGGGAACGTAACGAACGATGCTCCAAACCAATTTCCTGTAGGGAATACTACCATAACCTGGACCATAACCAACGACGAAGGAACTGATAGTGACACCCAGGTAATTACTGTTATTGATAATGAAAATCCAAATGTCATTGCTCCTGGAGATGTCACCAAAAATACTGACAACAATGAGTGTACAGCCTCTAATGTAAGCCTGGGAACACCAAATACAAACGACAACTGCGGAATAAAAAATACTACAAATGATGCACCTTCGGTTTTTCCTATTGGGGAAACTACCGTAACCTGGACAGTAACCGATAATTCCGATAATACTGCAACCGCCACACAAACAGTAACTGTAGTTGATAATCAAAATCCTACAATTTCTGCCCCTGCCAATGTGAGCGTAAATACTGACAACAATGAGTGTACAGCCTCTAATGTAAACCTGGGGGCACCAAATATAAACGACAACTGCGGAATAAAAAATACTACTAATGATGCGCCTTCGGTTTTTCCTATTGGGGAAACTACCGTAACCTGGACAATAACCGATAATTCCGATAATACTGCAACCGCCACACAAATAGTAACTGTAGTTGATAATCAAAATCCTACAATTTCTGCCCCTGCGAATGTCACCCAAAATACTGACAACAATGAGTGTACGGCGTCCAATGTAAACCTGGGAGCACCAAATATAAACGACAACTGCGGAATAAAAAATACTACTAATGATGCGCCTTCGGTTTTTCCTATTGGGGAAACTACCGTAACCTGGACGGTAATCGACAATTCCGATAATACTGCAACCGCCACACAAACAGTAACTGTAGTTGATAATCAAGCGCCAATTAAACCATCATTACCAGATATCAGTTGGACATGCGGTACAGAAATTACAGATTTCCCAACAACTACCGATAATTGCGACACAGACATTACTGGAACCACTGGTGATCCTCTTGAATTTGATTCTTATGGAGAATATATTATAACCTGGACTTTTACTGATTCAGCAGAGAATTTTGTAACTGCGGAACAATTAATTTCTATCCCTGAACCTACTGTGGAAATTCCGGAAATTGATGGCAACGAATATTGTAATACAGAAGAAGTTCCCGGCGTAATTTTTACCGGAAATGACTTAGCAAATAAAAAATACGAATGGTTCTACGACACCGATATTAATGCAAATATTGGCCTGGCTTCAAGCGGAAGTGGCAATATTCCTGAATTTACAGCAATTAATAATACTAGTAGTCCTATTGAAGTAAAATTCACTGTAATTCCATTTGGGGGAAATTGTGAAGGAGAAGAAAATTATTTTTTTATTACAATTAACCCTACTCCCTCTGTTACTACACCCAACGATATTGAAATTTGTGAGGGCGAGACAGTTAATTCTATCGATCTTTCCGGTTTTTCGGTAACGGGCAGTACCGTGGAATGGACTAACGATAATCCAAATATAGGTCTTGGTGCTTCGGGCACCGGGAATATTAGCGCATTTACAGCAAATAATAATACCAACGAGCTGCAAATAGCGACTATTTCAATAGTACCATCGGCCAATAACTGTGTTGGCGAAATACAAACTTTTACTATAGAAGTTAAACCAAAACCTGAATTAGAAACGCCTGTAATCCCTGAACTATGTAACGCTGCGCCCACTGAGGCAATAGCTTTATTGGGTAATGTTACAGGGATTACTTATGATATTTCAGGAGGTTCTACTATAGGACTTTCTAACCGAACCAACGTTACAGAGATACCTGTTTTTACCCCGGTAAATAATTCAGATATTCCAGTAAATACTACTATCACCATTACTCCAAAGGCTAACGGCTGCATTGGAGAGCCGGTTGAAATTGCTGTAACTGTAAAACCTAGTCCGGTGGTAGATGCCTCATTTACTAATCAAATTTGTTCAGGAGAAATAACAGATATTTCATTGGCGAGCTCGGTAGCCAACACAGGTTTTACCTGGACGGTTGATGCCCCTGCAGGAATTGAAGGCGCAATAAGCGGAAGTTTAGCAGGAGAAGGAATAATAGAACATGAACTTGTTAACACTACTTCTCAAGCTCAAACAGTAACATACCGCATTACTCCTGAGGCAGCCGAATGTACAGGATCGACAATTCCGGTTGTAATTACGGTAAACCCAACGCCGGAGTTTGAAATAAACCTACCTGAGTGTGTATCAGCAGTTGACCTTACAGATACTGCACTTAAAAGCAATAACTCCTTAAATTATACCTACTGGGAAGATGCGGAAGCTACCATAGCAATAAGTAATCCCACTGAAGTTAGTTTGGGAACTTATTACATTCAAGGTGAGAGTAATGCAGGTTGTAAATTAATTAAAGAAATTCTGGTTGATAAAATTAAGCCACAGATTACTAATTTGGAAGAAGCACCCACTGAAATTTGCAGTGGAGAAGCTTTCAATTTTTTACCGGAAAGTAATCTAGAAGAAACTACAATTAGCTGGTCCAGGGCAGCCGTGGGAGAAAATGCTGCCACAAATTCATCTGATAAAAACAACATTAACCCGAATGAATCTCTTGTAAATAACTCAGGAAACCCTATTACAGCTACCTATATATTCACTCTAGAAAAGAATGGCTGTATAAATGATATCTCAGTTGAGGTTAAAATTTCTCCAGCCCCCCAATTAATCGAAACAGCAATAGCTGATATCTGTAATGGTAGTAGTATTGATTACAATCCTCAAAGTTCGCTGGCAAACTCAACCATTACCTGGAGAAGAAATGCATTTGAAGGAAACCCGAGTTCCTCGGGATCAGGAAACATAGATGAAGTTCTTTACAACGATACCGGACTGGAAATTGGAGTAACATATTTTATAACAATTACTTCAGCTAAGGGATGTACAACTGAAGAGAGTATAAGTTTTTCTCTTTTATCAGGACCTAAAGTTACAGCTAGTACTTCTAAGAATAATATTTGTGCAGGAGAGACCGTGGATCTCAGTTCTACTTTTGAAGGAGAACAATCAGTTGAACCTATCCTTTTCGATGAAAAATTTAACGGTTCGGCTAATAACTGGACTACGTATAATTATTCTACTGGAAATAATGCAAACCTAGCACGGTGGAGATTGAGACCCAATAATTATACGCCAAATTATGATGATAATATTCGCTCCAATGATGGAACTCAATTCTTTCTTAGCAATAGTGATATTCAAGGTCGATACACATATACCGAAACCGTTCTACAGTATAATAAAAGTATTAATACAGTTGGGTATAGTAATCTAGAACTATCATTTTGGCACTATTACAGATACTATAATAGTGTAGGTGAAATAGAAGTATCTACTGATAATAATAATTGGGAGAGAGTGTATGCTACTCCGGCCTCTACCACAAAAGGTCCTGTCTCCTTCGACTTAAATGGATGGACAGGAAAAGAAAATTTATATATACGCTTTAAATATAGAGCTGGTTGGGGATACTGGTGGGCTATAGATAATGTTAAACTTACCGGGGAAGGGACTACTGTTCCTAATGTCACCTGGACCTCTTCTGCTAACCCGGAATGGACTTCAAATACCCCTAATCCTACAAATATATCCGTCTCAGAAACAACCATATTTACTGCTACCTATACGGATCCAGAGATAGAATGCCCCGGGGTTGGCACAGTTGAGGTTCAGGTAAAAGACCCCTTACAACCTGAAATTATTGCAAATTATTGTTCTTTAGATCAAACAAACCAGGTTTTATTATCTGCCGATGCCGTTTATGATTCCTATAGGTGGGTAGCCGCTGGGCAAACTATCTCTACAGAGGCCTCTTTACAGGTAAGTCTGGCCCAAACCTACACTTTATACGTCACTAAGAATGGTTGTGAAGCTTCTGCTTCTATCACTCCTAATGAAAACCTAGTTATAAATGGTGATTTTGAACAGGGAAATACCAATGATTTTACTACACAGTATAATTTTGTAACCGATGACCCGGGAAGGAATAATGAAATGGTTCCAGAAGGAACCTATGCCATAGATGAAAATGCTAATGACTATCATTATAACTTTTTTGGTCGTGGCCACGGCGGGCGTGGTAATTTTATGATTGTAAACGGAGATCAATCCATAGGAAACGTAGTATGGGAATCTAACCCTCTCGAAATAATTCCTGATACTGACTATTATTTTAGCGCCTGGACCACGAATGTGAATCCTGCCAGTCCAGCTCGTTTAAGAATTCAGGTACTGGTTAATGGTAGTGTAGAAGTTGAAAGCACATTGGGTGACCTCACAAATGAACCTGTAGGAAATTGGATTAATTTTTATAACCCTGAATTATGGAATTCGGGTAATAATACAGAGGCAACTGTAAGAATTATTAATGAGAATCCCACTGCAGGAGGAAACGACTTCGGGATAGATGATATTTCATTTTCAGCCTTTAGATCTTTTGATTTCGAATTTATCCCTGATAATAATGGCCCCATTTGCGAAAATGAAACTATAGAATTGGCAGCAAACCTGGATGGCGGTAGGTTTCCTATAACATTTAACTGGACGGGACCAAACGGATTCACTAGATCAAAAACTATAAATGAAGAAAGTGAGCGTGTAGCGGCAGATACAATTCAGATCCCGAACGCTACAGCTGAAATGGCAGGGGAATATTCTTTACAAATCACCGATTTCTATGGCTGTAATTTAGAGTCTAAAACTACTACGGTAGAAGTAGTTGAAAAAGCCGTGGTTTTTGCCGGAGAGGATATGGAAATTTGCTCCAACGAACCGATTATAGATCTTTCATCTGCTTCAATAACGCATCCAAGTATAAATTCAGGCTTCTGGAGCACGGCAGCGGGAGATAATTCAAGGTTTACCGATCCTAATTTAATCAGCACTACTTACACCCCTAATGAAGAAGAAATTGCTTCGGGCGAAATAGAATTAATATTAACTTCTAATGAAGACACCGGGGCGGTTTGTGAAACTGTAAGTGACACTATAAATATTATTTTCAATATTAGTCCGGAATTGGAACTCATTTCGCAAGATGTAAGTTGTTTTGAAGGAGATAATGGTGAAATAGAAATCAGTATTATTGAAAATACCGGCACAGCGCCATTCACTTTCCTCTGGAGTGATGGGCAAACGGGAAGAATTGCAGAAAACCTGGTAGCTGGAGATTATTATGCCGATGTAACCGATGCTAAAGGATGTACTGTGAGAACAGACACGATTACAATCCAGCAACCTGAAGAATTGATAGTAGGGGCTCCGATTGAATTGGAAGAAGCATCCTGTTTTGATGATTTTGGCGCTGTAGTTTCCATACCTGTAAGCGGAGGACTTTTTGCTGAGGAAACGATTGATCCTGAAAATATTCCTTACATACTTGACATACTAGATGCTGAAGGAAATCAAATTAATTTAGGGCAGGAACAGATAAATTATGATATAGCGACAGAACGCTTTATAATTTCAGGACTGCAAGGCGGAAAAGGATATACATTTCTGGTAAGTTCCAGCGAGAATTGCGCTGCTGAAGTTAAAACCTTCACAACCCTTACTCCTCCTGAAATAAACGCAGGGGAAGTTCCTGAGATTTCGGAATGTGGAATAAAAACACTTTGGCTAGCTGCTTCTCCTATAGATCCTGAAATAGGCGAGGGCTCCTGGTCTTATAATAATGGAGAGACTGCATTACTTGGAGATCCTAATAATCCGAATACCAGTTTTACGGGCCAGCCGGGACAAACCTATACGCTTACCTGGAGTGTTTCTTCTAATGCAAATGAAAGCTGTAGCGTGAGTGAAGAAATTGAGATCACCTTCCCTCCTTCTTGTAGTCAGTTAAATTTTGATGGAATGGATGATTTTGTAGATTTAGGAGACCACTATAATATTAATTCGAGTTTTTCTATTGAAGCCTGGGTAAAACCACATTCAATTTCAGGCACAAAAACTATTTTGTCTAAAAGGTCTGCAGACAATATGAATGCCGGCTATGATCTTTTTCTTAATAATGGTTCCCCAACATTTCGTGTTAATAATAAGAGTGTAGTTTCAGTAAAAAAAATAAATACAAATCGTTGGTATCATATTGCAGCGGTTTATAATAAGGGTTCAGCTCTTAAATTGTATGTTGATGGAATTGAAATTCAAACAAATACTACAAATATTCCTCAATCAATAGGAGCAACCGAAACCCCTGCGCTTATTGGTGCTGCTTTTACCCCAGATGAAACTATAGAAAGTAAAGATCATTTTGAAGGTTATATTGAAGAAGTTCGATTTTGGAATACAGCAATTCCCATTGAACAAATAAGATTCTTTATGAATCAACGTCTTGAAAAAGATGGTACAAACGTGAGTGGTACTGTACTCGGAAATAATTTAAACTTACCCAACGCCCCGGAAAATGTTCTATGGACCAGTTTAGTAGGTTATTATCAGCTTCTTGCACAGAATGATCTTATTAGCGATGGGTTTACAGATAACCTTGGTAGTTTAGGTGAATCAGCCCATGGTTTACTGAAAAACATACAGGAGATGCAGGAAAACACTGCACCCCTTCCGTATGAATCAAATAACAGCGGTGCCTGGCACAACAATAGCACTTGGGATGCTTCTGCTAATAAATTCTGGACTTTCCCAAATGACATGGGAATTGATCAAATAACCGAAATAAACTGGAACATTGCGATCCAGAATAATAATATACATTCTAATAATAAGGATATTAAATTATTAAGTCTGATTTCTAAAAATGGCACCCAGTTAATTATGAAAGGTGAGAATAATATGGGCCAAAGCCAAACCGGGTTCGGAACCGGTAATGCTTTAACTATTACCCATTATCTGGAGCTAAACGGTTATATTGACCTTAATGGCGAATCTCAATTAATACAAACAGAAGGCAGTGAAATTAGTGGTTCCGGCGGCCTGGAACGAGATCAACAAGGTACCGCAAGTAGCTATAATTATAATTACTGGAGTTCTCCTGTTTTACCAAATTCAAATAGCCAGAATTACAAAGTTAACCAGGTGATGAAAGACGGTTCTACCGTGGGCACAAAAGACTTCCAAAATATCAATTTTAAATGGGCGCATACACATGCCGATGGTGAAAAAGCAAATCCTATTAAAATTAGTGATTACTGGATTAATGCCTTTAGAGCCCGAAAAGCCAATGAGTATAGCCAATGGGAACAAATTGGAAGCTATACTGCTTTAAAACCCGGTGAAGGCTATACTATGAAAGGTACCACGGGAGATGCAAGAATAATTGATATGCAAAATTATACTTTTACCGGTTTTCCGAATAATGGAACTATTGAAGTTAGCGAAATTCAGCAGGGACAAAATTATCTAATAGGGAATCCTTATCCCTCTGCGATTAGTGTGGAAGAATTTATATTGGATAATATTAAAGATAGCGGAGGGCGTAATGAAAAAAATCTTCTAAATGGAGCCGTTTATTTCTGGGATCATTTTGGAGGCCACACCCATTACCTGTCACAGTACGTGGGCGGCTATGCTGTAAGAAATTTAATAGATGGAGTTTCGGCTATTTCCAACGATTCCAGGATTAATGCTTCCGGCGCCCAAAGCACCAAAAAGGCCGGGCCGTATATTCCGGTAGGCCAGGGATTTTTTGTAAACACTACCCTGGATACCCAGGCCGAAGATATTGATGACTTTGGGTCGGGAAATATTGTTTTTAAAAATAGCCAACGTGCTTTTGTAATGGAGCGAGGGCAAAGTTCTTCTTTCTTTCTAAAACCACTCGACAATACTAAAACCAATAAAAATAAGGAGGAAAAAATTGCAGATAGCCGTTATAAAATAAGACTAAAGTTTCATTCTCCTACCGGCTATCACCGGGAAATTTTGGTGGGCGCAGATGCCAGAACCAGCCAGGGCTTCGATCTCGGTTTTGATGCCCCTTTAATAGATAAAGGCAAAGAAGATATGTATTGGGTAGTTGGGGAAGGCAATTATGTAATCCAGGGTGTACCTCATTTCAACCTCGATCAAAGGTTACCTTTGGGTATTAAAATTGCTGAAGAAAAAGAATTCAGTATAGAAATTAGTGAATTACCTAACCTTCCAGATATTATAGAAATCTATTTGCGAAACAATAGTGACAGTACCTATCACGATTTACGAAAAGAAGCTTTTAGAGCTACTTTACCTGCAGGAGAATATAAAGATTTATATGAAATTGTTTTCCAGGATTTAACCAGCACTCGAAAAGATAAAGAACCCGGGGAAGGACCTGTAGATTTTTATTATTCCATGGAGAACAGGGAATTTGTAATTAACAACCCTGAAATTCATAAAATTGAGCATATAAACATTTACAATATTGCAGGCCAATTGGTAGATCAGCATTTTGGAATACCAGACATTAAAGAAATTCATATTCCGCAGAAAAAATCCTTAAGCACCGCCGTTTATATCGTAAAAATCTTTACTAATGCAGGAGATTATGCCAAAAAAGTAATTATTAGAAAAGACTAAATTTCTTCTTAGAATATTCCTGAAGTACTTTTTTCGCATAGAGTAATCCTAAATTACTTATCGGTTTTTAGGCGCTATTTTTTATCCTAAATCTGATCTAGTTAAACATTTTCCACTTAAAAGAACCAAAGTTAAGCTCTCAAGACTTTTCCCTCTGAGAGCTTTTATTTTTTATTAAGGTAATAGCCGATCTACTTACTACTAAAATCAAGTTTCAGAAATTAATTAATAGCTATAGACTAAAAAAACAATTATTTTTATTGAAGGGTTTTTCCTACATTTAAATATTATTTATTCTTACAAATGGTCTTTTACCTGATATTAAAGGTTTTATATCTGTAATTTTGCCTTAAAATCCTGTTAAAATAGATTTATTATATGTAATTTTACCCCCTGTAATAATACAGTCGCCTATGGGTAAAATTACTCCCCGGTTTTTTTTAATAGCACTTATTTCTGGTTGGTTCCTACTCTCCGGAAATTCGCTATTGGCTAATATTACTTATGGGCCTGAAAAGCCTGTTTTAAAAGAAAAACAACAAAAGAATTTATTTTTCGTTGGCTTTTTATTAGAGCTTGCTCCCTCTATTACTTTAACCGAAAATACTCCCGCCACTTGTAGCGATGCCCAGGACGGCGCATTAAATATTGATATTTCTGGCGGAGTTTCTCCCTATTCGTATTCCTGGAGTGGACCGAATAATTTTTCGAGTTCAGATAAAGATATCTCTGGCCTCGAACCTGGAAATTATACTGTAACGGTAACCGATAGTAATGATGATACGGCTAATACCAGTTTTACCGTCGAATTCGAAGACCTGGAAGCTCCTACCGTTAATTTGAGAAATATTGAAGTTGAATTAGATTCGAACGGTTCTGTTTCAATTCAGGCGAGTGATATTGATAATGGTTCTTCAGATAACTGCGGAATTGATCAAATCGCCATAAGTAAAACAAATTTTAGCTGTACTGATGTTGGAGATAATACGGTAAGCCTAAGCGTAACTGATATAAACGGAAATACCGCCACAAAAGAAGCTACCGTTAACGTAAAGGACAATATTGCTCTGAATGTTATCACGCAGAATATCACCGTTCAACTGGATGAAAACGGTACTGCGATTATAACCGCAGATCAAATAGACAATGGCTCTACTGATGCCTGCGGAATTCAATCAACTTCACTGGATATTTCTACATTTGATTGTACTGATATTGGTGCGAATACCGTTACTCTTTCGGTGACCGATAACAATAATAATACGGCAACAAAAAATGCCACCGTTACCGTTGAAGATAAAATTACTCCTCAGGTAATCACACAAAATATCACCGTTCAACTGGATGAAAACGGCACTGCCAGTATAACCGCAGATCAAATTGACAATGGTTCTACTGATGCCTGCGGAATAGAATCAACTTCACTGGATATTTCCACATTTGATTGTACTGATATCGGGGCGAATACCGTTACTCTTTCGGTGACCGATAACAATAATAATACGGCAACAAAAAATGCCACCGTTACCGTTGAAGATAAAATTACTCCTCAGGTAATCACACAAAATATCACCGTTCAACT
>Ga0207891_1000922_pt1 | contig 15840 bp, 14 predicted proteins | sample LinPmetageLP50_FD_184061 | JGI IMG/M metagenome (GOLD analysis project Ga0207891, IMG submission 184061) | Marine viral communities from the Pacific Ocean - LP-50 (SPAdes) | ecosystem: Environmental > Aquatic > Marine > Oceanic | place: Pacific Ocean | collected 2011-08-27 | reverse complement strand
TTGAGCAAGTTACTAGAATGCAGGGAAATATGTGAGAACATGTTTAGTTTTAATATTATTACTTCTTAATGGGTGTTCTCCAGTTTGGGAGGAGCAACCTTATAAAGTGTATTACATCGACGGTACAAAAAGGTTAGGTTATAGCCTTTGTCAGGGCACATATATTGGGCGACTCAATGAACCAATAAATATTAATTCGAACGAACAATATATTTCGGTTTATGCTTGCCCGCATAAAATTTGTGCTTTTTACTATTTTGATAAAACCAAAGATAACAAGTTTGCTGAGCACAATGAGTTTGTTTATGGGCCATACACAAAAGCTCAATTTGCGGCGATAGCCAAAAAGTTAGGGTTACCGACTACGAATTCCAGCGTTAAGACCGCAATTTAATAAAGGCTAAAACGTTACTTATATTTTCACCGGCTACAATAGCGCCAAATCCGTTAACTAAAACGCCTTTAAAGTTTATAAGTACAGAACTTAAATAAAAACAAAGGCAGTAAAGAGAGTTCGCATGGATAAAAAGAAAGTCATTGTTATATTATTCGGCATAGTATGGTTTATGTTAGGGGCTGCTTTTTTCATAGGTTTTGAGTCAGTAGAAAAGTTGTTGTTTTGTGTGATTGTATTTTTCTTTTGTTATAGATATATCTATGCATTTATATTAAATAGAAGTATTTATGCACCATATACCGGTGAGAAAATTCCTCCTACTGAAGGTAATTTAACAAAGCGGCTCTTTATGCTGATTATAGGTATTGGTGCGTGCACCTATTTTACTTTCTTTATCCCTTAAAAAGCATATTTGCCCAGTAGCTCTTCATATTATTAGGTGTCGGCAGGATGAAAAATAAAGATAACGGATATCCTTATCTCAATATAGACCGACTTACGTATATTTATAAATGTGTTAAGTGCAAAGCTCATATTAAAAAAGGCATAGCAACCTGTTATAGGTGTGGCTATGAGTTCACATCTAGCGATATTGATAAAATGATTACAGAGTATAAAGAAAACTATTCAAAAAACGGGCATGTTAAGATTTATTTTGTGCTATTTGTTGGAGGGATAGTGCTTTTACTATTGAATATAAATTGAATGTTTTTCTTTCGAGATGAAACAAAAGGAATTTAATAAATGGCACTTTTTTCTATTTCAGTAGGCGTTGCATTTTTTGCAGTTGCTATTATTTGGGTTGGGTTTAGCGCTATATTCAGCCAGATGGAAAATTTAGGTTTTGCATATAACTTGATATTGGGTATGTTCCCTGCGTTTATTGGCTTGGTTTTAATAGTGCCTAGTACACTTTACCGAACTGTTTTTGTATTTGCCCAAAAGCCTGAGCAAACCCTGAAGGAAAAGGTTATTTTATCGCTTGGTTTGTTGATAACTTTGCTATGCTTTAGTGCGCTTATTAAGTTAGCTTTTACATAACAAATAACTTAAGCGTTACTAAGTATTTTACTTTATGCTCCCTGAGTAACTCTTATAGTAAAAGCTATCACTTATCTTGCTGACAACTGATAGCTCTTAACTTTTATTCTTCTATCGCGCTTACAATAAAATACGGATTTAAGTACTCATCTTTGGTGTTATAAATAAGCGGGCTGCCATCAAGCTTAGTGACTTTTGCACCGGCTATTTCGGCGATTGCATGGCCTGCGCCGGTATCCCATTCACAGGTTGGGCCTAAACGCGGGTAAATATCGGCGCTGCCCTCAGCCACTAAACACAGTTTTAGTGAGCTGCCTTTTGAGACCATTTCTACATCGTCAAAGCGTTTTACAAATTCGGCTAAATCGGGTGATGGGTGCGAGCGGCTGCCTACAACACGTATTAACCCTTTGTTAGGCTTAGTGGTTACTTTAAGTTCTATGCGCTCATCGCCCGTGTCTTTAAACGCGCCAATGGCGTCGCTTGCTAAGTAAGATACGCCAAGTGCAGGGGCATCAACAACCGCGAGTACCGGTTTTCCGTTTTCTATTAGGGCAATGTTTACGGTAAATTCGCCGTTCTTTTTAATGAACTCTTTGGTACCGTCGATTGGATCGACTAACCAGTAGCTTTTCCACGTTTGGCGAATAGCCCAGCTTATGTCGGCGTTTTCTTCACTAAGGATGGGGATGTCGGGCGTAAGCTGAAGTAGCCCCGCTACAATGACCTTATGAGCTGCTAAGTCGGCGTCGGTTACTGGGCTTTCATCGGCTTTGTATTCAACGTTAAAGTCCTTTTCGTAAATCCCCATAATGGCTTTGCCAGCGGTGCGGGCAAGGATGAGGGTTTCTTCTAGCAGTTCGGTTTGGTTCATTGGGGTTAACCTATTATATGCGTTTGTTTTAGATACGTTATCAGTTGGGCAACCGATTGGTCTAGGGTGTTTTTACTTGTATCTAAAATTATTTCAGGCTTTGTGGGTACTTCGTAGTTTGAGTCGATGCCAGTAAAGTGTTTTATCTCCCCTGCGCGTGCTTTTTTGTATAGCCCTTTTGGATCGCGGCTTTCGCATACATCAAGCGGAGTATCTATAAATACTTCAATAAACTCTCCGTCGTCTACTAAATTGCGCACCATGTCGCGTTCAGCTCTAAAAGGCGATATAAACGCAGTAAGTACTAACAAGCCTGCGTCGGTCATTAGTTTTGCGGTTTCGCCTACACGGCGAATGTTTTCTATGCGGTCTTCATCGCTAAAGCCTAGGTCTTTACATAAACCGTGGCGTACGTTGTCGCCATCGAGCAGGTAAGTGTGTACACCTTGCTGATTAAGTGTCGCTTCGAGTGCGTTGGCTACGGTGCTTTTACCTGAGCCTGAAAAACCGGTAAACCATAAAATAGCCGGCTTATGTTTTTTTTGCTCACTACGTTGTGCTTTAGTCGTTGCGTAGTTATGCCAAACTATATTTTCATCCATAGTGATGTGTCTCTTATGCTGTTTGCGCCAGTATTAAAAAGGAAATACCAGCGGGATCAGGGTTAATACCGTGATTGAATAAATAATAGAAAGGGGCAAGCCCATAACAATGTAATCTTTTAAGCGATAATTACCCGCGCTATACACCATTAAATTTGTTTGATACCCAAATGGCGAAATAAAACTTGCCGATGCGCCAAAAGCAACCGCCATAATAAAGGGTAGCGGGTCTACATTAAAGCCAACAGCTAATGAGTAAGCAACCGGAAATGAAAGTGCCGCTGCCGCATTATTTGTAATAAGTTCGGTAAATAGTACGGTCATTAAAAATATGGCTATAAATGCGCCGTAAGGACCAAAGTCGCCAAGTACCATAAATAGCGCACTCGATATTTGCCCAGCAAGCCCCGTGCCTATCATTAATTTTGCAAGCCCAATGGCGCTACCAACTACAACAAGTAACTCAAGCGGAAATCGGCGTTTTATTTCGTTTAGCTTTATGGTGCCGCTGAGCATTAAGCCAATAAGTAATACCAATAAGCCTTTTACTAACGGCACTACCCCAAAAATACTTAAACCCAGTACACCGGCAAAGCTGAGTAATACAATGTTAGATTGTTTGGGCGCAAGGTGGGTTTGTAAATCAAGGCCTGAAATATACACAAACTCGCGCTTTAAATTAGGCAGGCTGTAAAAGTTTTTACCGGGTGCCAAAATGAGTGAATCGCCTGCTTGTAATTGTACTTGGCCAAGGCCGCCTTGAAGTCGGTCGTGCCCACGGCGAATAGCAATAACAGCAGCGTGAAACTGCTCGCGAAAACGTATTTCTTTTACGGTTTTGCCTATAAATTTAGACGACTGACTTACGACCACTTCAACTAAGTGTTCTATGTCTTTTTCGTGGTTATCGTGTACTACTTTTAAACCATCAAAGCGGGTTAATAGGGGGACTGATTTAATGTCGCCTACAAATAATAAAATGTCGTTTTGTTGAATAATTTGCTGAGGCGTTACTGCGCATATGCGTTCGTTATTACGAATTATTTCAGCGAGGAACAAGTCTTTTAAATCGCGTAGGCCGTTTTCTTCTACTGTGCGACCTATTAATTTTGAGCCTGTTTGTACTTTACCTTCAAGGTAAAAAGGAACAACTTCCTGATCGCTTTTGCCGTTGTCAGGCAAGTATTTAAGCATTACCAAAATAGTAATAAGGCCAACGCTAAGCGCGCCTAAACCCACTAAGGTAAAGTCGAAAAAGCCCAGTGGCTGCATACCTGCATCTACCGCAAAGCCGTTAACAATGAGGTTTGTTGAAGTACCAATGAGTGTAATGGTGCCACCTAAAATAGCAGTGTACGACAGCGGTAATAATAGCTTAGAGGGCGAATGGTTTGGGTTATCTTTTATTGCGGTAATGAGTGAGGCAACCACCGCCGTATTATTGGTAAATGACGATAAAAATGCAGTAGAAATCCCCAGCTTTGTTACCGACTTAACTAAGCTACCTTTAGATAACGACATGGATAGCTTTTGAATTAACGTGGTTTTTTCGATTGCAATCGACACTAATACGAGGAGTACTAAGGTAATAAGTGACGGATTGGCGTAGTTAACTAGCATGTTTTCAAGGTCAATTAGCCCGGCTAAGTAGCTGGTGCCAATAGCGCTTACAAATAACCATGCTGGATTAATGCGGGTGCCAAAAAGGCACCCGACTAAGGTAAGCATTATGCCTGTTAAAACTAGCTGCTCTACCATGCTTTATTATTCCTAACAGACATTAATAAACTTACAGTTTCGAAATATCAAGCGCTTGCCAATGCGGGAAGTGCTTGCGTACTAAGCTATTAAACTCAACTTCAAAGTCACTGAAATCGCTTTTGCTTTTTTCGCTTTGTAGTACGTGTTCAATCATACCGGCTGCTACCGTTAAGTTAGATAAACGGTCAATTAGAATGAAAGAGCCTGTTTCGTGGTTATTGTGGTACTCGTCGGCCAAAATAGTTTCGGTTAGTTCAAGCGTTACAATAGCAATTTCGTTTAGCTGTAATGAATCGGCAGAGCCGTGTTCAAGCGTGTTTACATCAATAGTGTGGTCAATCTTTTTAACCACAGCCGATGTGTTTTTGCTGCCTAGTTTTAGGTTGTAGTTTTTACCTAGCACTAATGGCGATTCGTGCATCCATACAATTTTAGCCTGAAGCTGATTAGTTACAGCGGCAGTTGAACTTGCCGGTACGATTACGTCGCCGCGGCTAATGTCTATTTCACTGTTTAGCGTAATAGTAATTGCTTGGCCTGCTTCTGCTGTGTCTAGGTTGCCATTAAAGGTGACAATTTCTTTTATGCTTGATGTTTTACCCGACGGTAATACTTTTACAGCGTCGCCTACTTGTAGCTTGCCCGATGCTAATGTGCCCTGAAAACCACGAAAGTTTAAGTTAGGGCGTATTACATATTGCACGGGTAAACGTGCTTCAAAACCGGTATCGGTTTCAGCTGCTGGCGAGTCTTCTAAAAGCTCAAGCAGTGGTTTGTCGGTGTAATACGGTGTATGTGCAGAGCGTGTTACTACGTTGTCGCCTTTAAGCGCCGACATAGGCACAAACTTGATGTTTGTTACATTTAGTTGCTCAGCAAATTTAAGGTAATCGGCTTTGATTTTTTCATAAACGGTTTCGTCAAAATCAACAATATCCATTTTATTAATGGCTACAACAAACTGTTTAATACCTAGCGAGTCACAGATAAAGCTATGGCGCTTGGTTTGTACTTGCACGCCGTAACGCGCATCAACCAAAATAATGGCAACGTCGCTTGTTGATGCACCCGTTACCATGTTGCGTGTATATTGCTCGTGGCCTGGTGTGTCGGCAATAATAAATTTACGCTTAGCTGTTGAAAAGTATCGGTACGCTACGTCAATGGTAATACCTTGTTCGCGTTCAGCTTGTAGGCCATCTACTAATAATGCAAGGTCAAGATCTTCACCTGCGTTACCTACTTTTTCGTTGTCTTTGTGAAGGGCTGCTAGCTGATCTTCATAAATTTGGTGGCTGTCGTGTAATAGGCGGCCAATCAGTGTTGATTTACCGTCGTCTACACTGCCACAGGTAAGCATGCGCAATAAGCTTTTGTCTTGTTGACGTGCTAGGTAGGCGTCTATGCCTATTTCTTTTACTTCGTTAAATGTATCGTTATTTTGGCTAGACATTAGAAATACCCCTCACGTTTTTTCTTCTCCATTGAGCCTGCTGAGTCATGGTCAATAACGCGGCCTTCGCGTTCTGATGACGTAGATAGCAGCATTTCTTCAATAATTTCGGTTAGTGTACTGGCTGTAGATTCAACGGCGCCGGTTAGTGGGTAACAGCCTAGTGTACGAAAACGGACCGATTTCATTTGTGGTACTTCGCCTTCTTCAAGTGGCATACGTTCGTCATCAACCATGATAAGTGTGCCGTCACGTTCAACTACTGGGCGCTCTTTAGCTAGGTAAAGCGGAACCATTTCGATGTTTTCTTGATAAATGTATTGCCAAATATCAAGCTCAGTCCAGTTAGATAACGGGAATACACGAATGCTTTCGCCTGGGTTTACTTGGCTGTTATAAGTGTTCCAAAGCTCTGGACGTTGGTTTTTTGGATCCCAACGATGGTGCTTGTCGCGGAACGAGTACACACGTTCTTTTGCACGTGATTTTTCTTCGTCGCGGCGGGCGCCACCAAAGGCTGCATCAAAACCGTATTTGTTAAGAGCTTGCTTTAACCCTTGAGTTTTCATTATGTCGGTATGCTTACCCGAGCCATGCGTAAATGGACCCACGCCCATTGCTAAGCCTTCTGGGTTTTTGTGTACCAGTAGGTCAAAGTCGTACTCTTTTGCTATGCGATCGCGAAATTCAATCATTTCACGAAACTTCCAGTCGGTGTCTACGTGTAATAACGGAAACGGAATTTTTGCAGGGTAAAACGCTTTACGCGCTAAGTGCAGAAGTACCGACGAGTCTTTACCAATTGAGTAAAGCATTACTGGGTTCTCAAACTCAGCGGCGACTTCGCGCATGATTTTGATACTTTCAGCTTCAAGTTGCTGAAGATGAGTTAAAGCCATTGTTAGTCGTCCTACTAAAATGATTAAAAGTTATAAAATTAAATTTGGTTACTAATGTGCTATATCGGTTAACGGTTGCGCATAGCTACTTGTTTGGTTGTTTTGCCCAAACCATGCAAGTTGCGAGTGTAGGGCAGCTACTTCACCAATAATAAGTAATGCTGGCGATACAATGCTGTTGCGTTCAATTAAATCGGCAAGCTCGCCTAATTGGCCTGTTACTACACGTTGATTTTTGCGCGTGCCATTTTCGATCACGGCAACTGGCGTGTCGGCTTTACGGCCATGCTGTAATAGCTCTGCTTGAATGTGCGGTGACTTAATTACGCCCATGTATATAGCAAGTGTTTGGTTTGGTTTAGCCAGTGATTGCCAATCAAGTTCTTGGCCGTCTTTTTTACAGTGCCCTGTTACAAACTGAATAGCTTGGGCATGATCGCGATGCGTAAGCGGAATACCTGCATACGCACTACACCCTGCTGCAGCTGTGATGCCCGGTACTATTTGGTAATTTACCTTGTTGGCAGCCAATACTTGTACTTCTTCACCGCCTCGGCCATAAATAAAGGGGTCACCGCCTTTAATTCGGCATACTTTTTTACCTTGCTTAGCTAGGTCAACCAACATTTGGTTAGTGTCTTCTTGAACAACACTATGGTCGCCTAAGCGTTTACCAACACAAATTAGGTCTGCATCACGACGCACAAGCTCCATAATTTCGTCAGACACTAAAAAGTCGTAAACAACGACATCAGCCTGTTGCATCAGTTGCAGTGCTTTAAGTGTTAAAAGTTCTGGGTCGCCAGGACCTGCCCCTACCACATAAACTTCGCCCTCGGGCTCGGCTTTAGCGTCTAGCATTTGTTCAAGTTGTTGCTCAGCACCTTGGGTGTCGCCGGTTTGTACTTTACTCACAACTGATGAGTCGAACACGCCTTCCCAAAATTGGCGACGGTCAGAAAAGTGCTTAAAGCGCTGTTTTACTTTATCTCTAAAGCCACCCACCAGTGTGGCAAGTGGGCCAATGTGTTGTGGTATTAATGTCTCTAACTTTTCGCGTAAACGGCGCGCAAGTACAGGGGCTGTACCCGCACTAGAAATAGCAATTGTAATAGGGTTACGGTCAACAATAGAAGGAAATATAAACGTACATTTAGGTTGGTCATCAACCACGTTTACAAACACATTGCGAGCATTGGCAAGCTCAAACACCGTGTTGTTAACTTCGTCTCGATCAGTTGCTGCAATAACTAGCATTTTTCCGTCTAGATGTGACTCGTCAAAGTAAGCGTCTATTAGGGTAACTTCGTTGTGTTGTGCGTGTTCTTTCAATTCGTCACAAAACCAAGGCGCCACTAAGGTTACTGCAGCACGGGCTTTTAAAAACGCGCGACACTTGCGTAATGCGACCTCTCCACCGCCAACAACCAATACAGGTTTGTTGTCGAGTTTGGTAAAGATAGGTAAATATTGCACGTTGGTAACACCCCTAAACAATTCTATAAAAAGCTTTAATCTGTTGCGCAGAATATAGCGGCTATGTGTAAGTAAAAAATAATTAAAACCAAGTTGATATAACCAAAAGTTATATTGGGTAGCGGTTTTAAGCCTAAGACTGAGTTAACAAGGGATTGCGACTAGTTACAAGTAAAATAATAAGCTTAGAGTGTTTGGTTATGAGCTATAGCGAGTTTTTTTTAATTTGTTAATATGAGGCATATTAAATTTACCCAGGCAGGGCAAGGGAGTCCGTATGACAAAACAACAAGACGCATTACTCGCAGTAGAGCTTATGGATTTAACTAGCTTAAACACCAGCGACACTACAAAAGACATTCAAGCTCTGATCAATAGTATTAGGCCTGCACTAGGCACGCCAGCTGCGGTGTGTGTGTATAGCGATTTTGTAGACGATGCAAAAATAGCGCTTGCTGCACGGGAGCTTAGTCACGTTAAAGTAGCAACGGTGACTAACTTTCCAACAGGTGATGCCCCGTTAAGCGATGTAATTAACGAAACTCTCATAGCTATTGAACGTGGCGCAGATGAAATAGACCTCGTTATTCCTTATAAGAAACTAGCAGCAGGTGACACGCAAGCCACGCTTAAGTACGTAAGTGAAAGTAAAAAAGCGTGCGGCACTAAAGCTCAGCTAAAAGTAATTATAGAAAGTGGTGAGCTAAAAACAGAGGCGTTAATTGCTCAAGCGACCGAACTGGCTATTAAAGGCGGCGCTGACTTTGTAAAAACGAGTACAGGCAAAGTCGCTATAAATGCGACGCTTGAGTCAACTAAGGTAATGTTAACAACCATTAAAAATTCAGGTAAACGTGTTGGTTTTAAAGCTGCCGGCGGTGTTAAAACGGTGGCTGATGCCAGTGAATATTTAGCACTAGCCCGTTCAATAATGAGCGATGACTACCTTCAAGCCACCACATTTAGGTTTGGTGCTTCAAGCCTATTAAGCGATGTATATAAAGTATTAGAGAAATAAAGGGCAAATAATGAGAGCAAGAAATTCAGGGATGCAAAATTTGGTTAATAATTTAGTTAAAGGTGCTTTTGTTGTTGGCGTAATTGGGTTTGGATTAACCGCGTGCACTAACCCAAGTACGCCAGCAGGTGAAGAGGGCTATGTTTACGAAAAACCACGAGTATTTGGTGAAGGTGGTTACCAAGGCACCATGATAGGGCCTGCTAATTATGGTATGTCATTACTGCGTAATGAAGTGGTAAACATAGATATGCGGCCTAATACGTATACCGAAACATTTAGAATATTAGCTAATGATGATTTAAACATAAAATTTGATTTTCATGCTGTGATTGCCATTCAAAGTGGTTCAGTGCAAACCGTTGTTGAACAATACGGAGCAGAGAACTGGTACAAACGTTTTGTGCGTGAAACGTTCAGAACTTACGTAAGAGATACTGTGCAGAAATACGACAGTGGTGAACTTAAAACAAACCGCGAAAAAATAGCCCAAGAGGTCACACTGCGTTTACAAAATTATTTATCAACCACCCCCTTTAAGCTTGCCAATGTAGTTGTAGGTAATATTAACTACCCCGATATTGTTGCTAATGCGGTAGAGAAAAAACTAGCTGCGCAGCAGTTACTTGCTGAAAAAGAAACACAAAAAGAAATAGCGCGTAAAGATGCAGAAATACGTGTTGAAGAAGCAAAAGGTATAGCGCAGGCACAAAAAATTATTAACGCCACGCTTACAGCTAATTATTTACAACATGAAGCCATAAATGCGCAAATAAAAATGGCTGAGTCCCCAAACCATACAACGGTTTATATTCCTGTGGGTAATAATGGCGTGCCACTTGTTAAAGGGGCGAATTAAGTCAATATACTTGGGTAGCTTAACTTATTGCTACCCAAGTTGATGCTCTTACATATTAAAACGCTTTGAACATACTACCTAAGCTATCAAGGCCAGATTTATTACTTTTAGCTATACACTCAGAGTCATCTAAAGATTTCTTGGTGGCAGCATCAGCAAAGCCTGTTACTTCGAGTTTACTTTCTTGTTGATATTCTCGAAGTGCGATGACTGTTTTACGGTCGTATTCCACGTCTTGCGTTTCAAACTCTTCATAGTTAGGCTGGTTTCTAAGGTAGCCTAAACATACTAAGTTTAAACGTGACATGGCTAAGTCTATTTTTTCATAATGCGGCATTCTATGATTGGGTACCTCTACATCATCAATAGGTTTACTTGTAGGTTTTGCTTTGCTCACTTTAAGTGGAGGCGGAGCAGTGTACCCTGATGCTAATGTGTTATTACTGTTGTAACGGTAGTAAGTATCAGGAATTTTAGTTTCTAAAAACTCTACCGCTTTAATAATAACTTCACGGAGTGCTTTTTCTTTAGGTGTGTCAGACCATCCGCTGATGCTGCCACCTACCAGTGAACCACCAAAGTTTGTTGCAGCGCCTGTGAAATCAAAATCTTTACTACCACCTTCAACACTTGTTGCTGCTAAAATCCGTGATGTGCGGGTATCTATAAGGCGTAAATCTATTGCCATATGTGTACCTGAAAACCCCGCTGATACCGAACTAAATACATCACCAATAAAGCCACCTGAGCCCACGCTTGCACCAGAGCTGCCGTCATCAAATTCAGTTACAGATGCAACAACAACAATTTCTGCACCCTCGATTTCACCATACGCGGCGCCTGTTGCAGCGCTGACTCGGCCTGAAGTTGCTAAATCTTGTTCTGATAGTACGGCGTCTAATGCTTGGCGCTCCAATACTATAAAGCGATTAGTTGTAACGAGAGCGGTAGTTAGTTGATCTGCCATTCCATCGCCAATTTCTTTTCTCCACCACCTTGAGTTATTCGACTTATCAGTAAAGCGGGCAACTGCGATTCTGGCTTTAGGGCCGTTATATTGCTCTTTTGCAGCTGCATTTATGTCAGGTGAATTTTGACCTGAGGTAACATTGGTTGACGTGCTCTGACAGGCACATAGAAGTGAAGTAAGTAATGTTGCTAGTAGTAACTTTTGTGGTTTTTTTAACATACGACTGTCCTTAATTTAATATGCTTAAGAGAAAAGCTAAATGCTTTCTTTTAGTTTTTAATTTGATGTTAATTTATTAAAATCAGTCGGTTAAAAATAGCACTGGTGCGAAATATTTAGTCACACATGCGAAATTGTTTGTGATTGCTCCCGATACTGTTTCGGTGAAAGTGAATACCTTGTTTTAAAGCATCTAGCAAAATAACTTTGTGAATTAAAGCCTACTTGCTGGGCAACTATACCTATTGGTAAGTCACTATTTTGCAACAGCTGTTGTGCAAACTCTAAACGAACATTCCTTATGTAATCGCTGGGGGTTAGGTTATAAAGTGACTTCATTTTCAACTGCAAAGCGCGAGGACTTAAAAAAATTGCTTCAGCAAACTCTTCAACACTGAATGCCTCATTTTGGTAATGAGTTTTCACAACATCTTTTAGGCGCTCAGTAAATAAGTAGTCCTTATTTTGCGCCATTTTTTGGTCAAGCTGGACTGTTTGCGATAGTGCTGGGAGTTGTTGTTTTAGGTGTTGGTTTAGTACATTCCTAATTGCGAGCAGTCCTTGTACACGCCCTAATAAAAGTTGTGGTTCAAAAGGCTTACTTAAGTAATCATCGGCGAGTAAATCAAGTCCTTTTAAGCGACTTTGTGTGTCGGCTTTTGCAGAAAGTAATAATACCGGAATGTGGCTAATGGCAGTATCAGAGCGTAATGCCTTTAAAAATGTATAACCATCCATTACAGGCATCATGACATCACTGATTACAAGGCTTGGCATGTTACTTTTGCATATGCTTAAACCTAGCTCACCGTTAGTTGTACTAATACATTCGTAGTTTTCTTCAAACAATGTAATGAGTAAATGACGCATTTCATCGTTATCTTCAATAATTAAAATCTTATTTATTCTTTCGTTGCGAGAATTAACGATTGCTTGTGTTGGAGGTTTTTGATTATGGTTTGCATGCACTGTGGGTAAAGTGACGGTAAAGCAGCTACCTTTGTGCAATTCACTGTGAACAGAAATATGTCCGCCATATTTCTCTGTAAGCTGCTTAACCAAGGCTAAGCCGATTCCACTACCGGTTTCGTCAGTATTATTTATACGAGTAAATCGATGAAAAATGGTTTCTAGGTGTTTTGCTTGAATACCCTTTCCTGTATCTGTGACAGTAAGTGATACTGTATGATCGTCTTCAGATAGTCTAAGTGCAACCTCACCACCAGTAGGTGTATATTTTTGCGCGTTACTTAATAAATTACTAATAATTGATATTACATGAGTGTGTTTTATTTCAATATAAATAGGTGCTTGTGTAAAACCCTCATAGGTAAATGTAATCTTTTTTTGTTTAAATAATTTGCCAAAGTCTTCCGCTAGCTCTGTAATTAAGGGGTTTAAAGCATATGGTGAGACTGTCATTACAGCAGAACTTGGGCGCTGACTAAGCTGTAAGATTTGATTTATTTGATCTAATAGTTTGTGACTATTTCTGTGGATCATGGCTAACTTTTGCTGTGTGTCAGTATCTTTATAAGTTTTTTGTAAGGCCTCCAGTGGGGCTAAAATTAAACTCAGAGGTGTTTTAAGCTCATGACTGACGTTATCAAGTAGCTGTGTTTTTAATGTGTTGAGTTCTCTTTCTTTTTTGGTTTGTTGTTCTGCAATCGTGGCTTTATATCTGGAAGCGATGATTAACCATAAGGTCACTATAATCAAACAAAGATAGGTCAAATACGCTAGTTTACTTTTCCACCAAGGTGGAGTTACGGTAATACTGGTCAATGTTTTAGCTTCACTCCAGTTTCCGTATTGATCGCTTACTTTTAATATAAACTGGTAATTGCCTGAAGGTAGCTGAGAATAGTTTACTTGGCGTTGCTTATGGTCGGTGTACAAGAATTGCTTATCTAGGCCTGCTAGTTTATATGCATATTTGTATTGAGATGGCGGTTCTATGCTATTTAACGCTGAAAATCTAAACCCTATTACACCATCTTGTTGTTGAAACTCGATTGTGTCTGTATGGCTCATTAACTTAGCATCTTGACTATTGTTTTTTAGTCTTTTTATAGTTTTTGTTGGTTGGTTATTAATTAATAAATCAGTAATAACAGGATCAGGAGGCGACGTTGAAAAAGCAAGTTGCTCTGGCTTAAACTGATTGAAGCCATTAATACCACCAAAAAAGAGCTCTCCATCATCTGCTTTGTGAGCAGCACCTAAAATAAAAGATTTATCTTGTATTCCGTTTGCGGGCATAAAAAGCTGTACTTGTTTGTTATCTTCAAAGTACCTTACTAAGCCATTATTAGTACTGAGCCATAATGCGTCGGTATTTCCCTTTTTGATCGCAAATATATTCTCATTCGGCAAGCCTTGTCTTTCAGTTATTGTTTGAATGTGCTGGGTTTTAATATCGAGTTTATTCAACCCGCCAAAGGTACCAACCCATAACGTGTTTGCATTTTGTAAATATAAAGCAGTTACCATGTTGTTGGACAGGGTAGCCGTCTTGTTTAAATTACTTTTGTAATGAGTAAACACCTCGTTATGCAGCGATAGTTTATTTAATCCATCGCGAGTTCCCACCCAAATAACATCATTATAGGGGTCATATTGTATGGCAAAAACAGTGTTGTTTGAGAGGCTATTAGTATCACTATTGTATTTAAAGTGTTTAACTTCCAGCGTGTCAGGATTAAAACGTGTTAAACCATTATTACTGCCGAGCCACAAATTATTGTTTTTATCTTCAGTGATAGCATAAACCCGGTTACTACTTAGTTGATGGCTTTGTACTGTAAATGCAGTAAAGTCGTCTGTTTTTTGATGATAGCGAAGTAGGCCACCGCCATAAGTACCTACCCAAACTCTATTTTTAGTGTCTTCATAAAGGCTGAAAATATTATTGCTCGTGAGACTCGATTCATTACTGTCATCAACCTTATATTGGGTATATCCAGTGTCAGTACGCCTATTGAGACCATCTCTTGTTCCGACCCATAATTGCTTATTACTATCCTTCAATATTGCCCTAATAAAATTGTGAGAGAGTGAAGTGGCGTTGTTTGAATCGCGTTTATAGTGTCCAAATTGTGATTGTCGTTTGTCGTAGCGATGCAGGCCATAACCATCAGTGCCTATCCATATCAATCCTTGTGGGTCCTGATATAAAGACAGTAAATGATCGTTTGCTAAGCCATTTCTATTGTCATTAGAATGAGTAAATTGCTGAAATTTAGTTGGTAATGAAGCTTCATTATTTTGAAAGAATAGGCCTTTTCCGTATGTACTTACCCATAAGTTATTTTTATCATCAAAAAGAATATCGGTAACCCAAATATTTTTAAAATACTCATTAGGATAAAATTGTTGTGTAGTGGTGTTGAAAATAGTTAACCCTGTTTTGCTACCTATTATCAGGTGACCATTTGGTGTAAGTGTAATTTTCCATATAGATTTCGGGCTATTTTTAATCTGTTTAAATTGCTTGGCTTTAACATCAAACTTGATAAGTCCGTTATTGCTGGCTAATAATAAATTACCATCGCTATCAAAAACTATATCTTTAAATGCGGTTGATGAGTCGCTGTAACTAAACAGATTTGTTTTATTTTTATCAGTATCTAAACGAGTAAGCTGCCCTTTATCGTGTGTGAGCCAGAGTATATTTTGATCTTGTGAAGCAATAGATGAAATAGAGTGGTTGAGGATGGCAGGCTTTGAAAACTGATTAAAAATACGGAATTGCCCTGTTTTTGGATTAAGTTGATTCAAACCGTTTGTGGTTGTAGAAAGCCAAATTGAGCCATTTTTAGTCTTAAGGCAATCTGTGATCCAATTCCCAGAAATACTTGGCGTTTCAGGGCTGTATTTGTAAGTGGTAAACTCATAACCATCAAAACGATTTAACCCATCCTGTGTTGCAAACCAATGGAATCCTTTATTATCAGAAATACTACAAGTGAGGGAGTTTTGAGATAGGCCTTGTTCTTGTGTGTATGTGTCTACGTAAAATGAAAAAGCTATAGAACGACTATGAGCTAAAAGCAAAAAAGTTAAAACTATAATTTTTATGGATGTAGTCACGATTTCCTATCTTGTATAATTCCTTTTATAGGTCCATGATAAACCGCTTTTCAATCAATGTTAAGCGTAATAGCTTTGAGTAATATCGAGATTTTGCATTACGGGTATCTTTTAGGCTTGTGTAAATGATTTGCGTAAGTATAATAGGCATCCACTTTGCAGGGGCGTAGTTCCAATTG
>Ga0207891_1000916_pt1 | contig 15878 bp, 12 predicted proteins | sample LinPmetageLP50_FD_184061 | JGI IMG/M metagenome (GOLD analysis project Ga0207891, IMG submission 184061) | Marine viral communities from the Pacific Ocean - LP-50 (SPAdes) | ecosystem: Environmental > Aquatic > Marine > Oceanic | place: Pacific Ocean | collected 2011-08-27 | reverse complement strand
GTTTGCAGAACAAGGCAAGAAATTATCTATCACGACCGCTGAAACAGGTACGCCTACCAATGCAAATGACGTGGCAGAAGTTTGTTTACAGATGGTTGTCTCTTCAGCATCCATTCCTTTTGGCATTTATCATTACAGTAATTATGGAGCTGCGACATGGTACGACTTTGCCAAGGCCATTTTTGAAGCAAAAGGATTGCTAGATAACGTAGACCTTACTCCGACAGATTTTTTTAAGACAGAAGCCAAGCGACCTAGCTACAGTGTTTTGAGTAAAGAGAAATTATCAGAAATGCTTCCTATTAAAATAAAGGACTGGATGCACAGTTTAAAAGCACACGTAATCGCAACAAAGAACAAGTGATAAACCCACTTTTCTGCGCAACCATCGCCTTTTGTTTGTATCTGTTGGGTATATATCCATCTTTAGTTGTGATTGAGAAATATAAATGTAATTTTGCCCCAATAAAAAAAAAGACATAAAAAGGGATAGCGTTCCTATAATGCTTTCCATATGGTCTTAATTACTATGAAGATAAGAAACCTGATTGTTTTTGGTACGCGTCCTGAGGCCATTAAAATGGCTCCCCTTGTAAAAGCTTGTTTAAAGGAGAGGGCTTTTGAAACGAAGGTGTGTGTAACGGCGCAGCACAGGGAAATGTTAGATCAGGTACTTGACTTTTTTGAAATTACTCCAGAATACGATCTCGATGTAATGAAGCCTAACCAAAATCTATACAGTCTTACCGCCACCATTATTGAAAATATGAAGCCTGTGCTAGAAGAAGTAAAACCAGATTACGTTTATGTGCACGGTGATACAACTACATCCATGGCGGTAGGGATTGCGGCATTCTATAGCGGTGCCAAAGTATGTCATGTAGAAGCTGGGCTCAGAACCTTTGATAGACAGTATCCTTTCCCTGAAGAGTTTAATAGACAGCTAACAGGCAAAATAGCTGATTATCATTTTGCACCAACGGAACTTTCTAAAAACAATCTTTTAAGAGAAAATACGAAGGAACAAAATATCCTAGTCACAGGAAATACGGTAATAGATGCCTTATTTTATGGTATCGAAAAAGTAAACAATACAAATTTTAAGGATCAAGAGATTGAAATGTTGAAAACGACACTTGATCTTGATAAAAAGATAATATTGGTAACAGGCCACAGGCGAGAAAACCATGGCCAGGGATTGCTAAATATCTGTAGTGCGCTCAAACAAATTGCTAGCGAAAACAGGGATGTGGAAATTATCTACCCTGTGCATTTAAATCCGAATGTAAAGAAGCCCGTTCATGAACTTTTATCGGGAATAACGAATATAAAATTGGTTGCTCCACTAGCCTACCCTGCCTTCATTTGGTTGATGGAAAAATCAAATATTATCATTACGGATAGCGGAGGCATTCAAGAAGAAGCACCAAGTTTGGGTAAGCCTGTTTTAGTAACACGGGACACCACAGAACGCCCAGAAGCCGTAAAAGAAGGCACCGTATTGCTGGTTGGTACAAATACTGAAAAAATCTATTCAGAAACAAACAAACTATTAAATAACACAGCATACTACAACAGTATGAGCTTACGCCACAATCCATATGGAGACGGGAAAGCCACACAGCGTATTATTGAGTATATAAAAGCATTATAGAATATGGAATATAAACCGACCGTAGTAATGATGGGTTTAGGCTATATTGGTCTGCCTACAGCTGCATTAATTGCCAGTAGAAACCTCAAAGTTACCGGTGTTGATATCCGCAAACAGGTGGTAGAAACCATCAATCAAGGTAAAATACATATCGTAGAACCAGACCTGGACGGTCTCGTGCACCATGTAGTTAAAGAAGGCTTCCTAACAGCCGCTACGGCGCCCATAGAAGCAGATGTTTATCTAATAGCCGTTCCAACCCCTTTTAAAGAAAATCACGTACCAGATTTAAGTTATGTGCTTTCGGCTACAGAAAATCTGATTCCAACATTAAAAAAGGGAGCGTTGATTATATTAGAGTCAACAAGCCCTGTGGGAACTACCAAGAAAATTGAAATGTTAATTTATCAAGAACGCCCAGAATTAAAGGGGCATTTATATATTGCCTATTGCCCAGAACGTGTTTTACCAGGAAATATATTGCATGAACTGAAACATAATGATAGGGCGATTGGCGGAATTGACGAGCAGTCTACTAAGAAGGCAATCGACTTTTACAAGAATTTTGTCGTAGGCGAATTGCACAGCACCAATGCACAGACCGCAGAAATGGTGAAGCTTGTAGAAAATGCCTCTAGAGACAATCAGATAGCCTTTGCAAACGAATTATCCATAATATGTGATAAAGCAAGTATTAATGTTTGGAAAATGATCGACTTGGCCAACAAACACCCCCGGGTTAATATTTTAAAACCAGGAACGGGTGTAGGTGGACACTGTATCGCGGTAGACCCTTGGTTTATTGTTTCAGAATTTCCAAAGGAGAGTCCTTTGATAAAAAAATCCAGAGAAGCGAATGTGTATAAAACCGAATGGGTACTAGAGAAAATAAAGAACAAAGCACTAGCGTTTAAAATAGAAAACAACAGAGAACCCCTCATAGCTTGTATGGGACTTGCCTTTAAACCCAATATTGATGATTTAAGAGAGTCTCCTGCTTTGTATGTTGCAGAAAAATTAAAAAGTGAGGGCTTTGCAACGCTAGAAATTGAACCTAATCTAGGAGCCGAAAGCGATCGATCGCTTACCTCAGCTTCTGAAGCCATCCAAAAAGCGGATATTATCGTTTACTTGGTGGCTCACAAAAATTTTAAAGGACTACAAATTAATACCCAAAAAATTGTTCTTGATTTTTGCGGTGTAGAACAATAGCAGGCGTAACGAAAATAAGTATGTTTAATCAAAACTTTATGTATTGAATTATGAATGAAACAAACAATAATTTGAGAGAAGACGAGATCGACATCAGATCGATTTATCATTCATTTAAAGAAAAATGGAACAGCTTCTTGGTACTTTGTTATGGGGCCATGATGTATCTATTAAGATTTTGGTATGTTATCTTAATTTTAACCCTTTTGGGAATAGCCTTAGGGTATTTCAGTCAGAAAGATAAGAAACCAGCAAAAGTTGCAACCATTCTGGTAAAGGCAAATTTCGATTCTGGCGATTACCTGTATAATAGTATAGATCAACTTCAGTTAAAGATTGACAAACAAGATTCTACTTATTTTAGAAAGAACAGTATAGATACTACCATTTTAAATGTAAAAAAGGTTGAAGTGGAGCCTGTTATTAACTTTAGGGATATAACTGGCGAGTACGAAGAAGCAGATAACAACCTAGAAACCATGGTACGAAATCTTGAGTTTGAAAAAGAAACCAAGTTGGCAGAACTTTTTAATACTAAATATAAATACCATACTATGGTTATAAAAATGGGTGGTAACGCTACAGATGCAACTCTTGAGAATGTTTTCAAATATTTGAATTCGGGAAAACTCATTGAGGATCTCAAAAATGTGGGCAGGAAGAACCTAGAACTGCGCATTGCACAAAATGATAGTATCTTAAAGCAAATTGATATTGTTTTTGACAATTATAGAAATAATGAATCTTTGAGATCTCCGTCGAATCAAATTTTTGTGGTAGATAAAAACATCGATATCTCACAAGTAATCGACAAGAAAATAGAAGTGCTAGATGAAACCGAGAAATTAAGAAGGGATTTGGTGCTTGCAGAAGAACTTATTATGCCCATTAATAAACTGGAAGTGAACGAGACCAAACGAACATTCTTGAAGAATAAAATGTTGACCTATCCTATTGCGCTCGTATTTCTTTTTGTATTTGGCTCTTTTCTCTTGTTTCTATTTAGAGGATTTATCAAGATTGGAAAACGGGGTTGAATCTCATTGTGTTTAGCTGAAATGCGAAGAATATTTTTATGGCTTTTATGGCCATAAACTTTAATACCTTACTAGTGGAGCGTATAATAAATACCCTTATCGGATTGAAAAACCGAGGTTTTTTTCACCTTGTGGTTTCTAATTATTCGGTACAATTTATTGTCTTTGCTTCTCATCTCTTAATCGCAAAAATAATGCTCCCAGAGAATGTTGGGATCATAAAAACCATTGAAACTTTCGCTAATATGGCCATTGTTTTAGGAAGCGGAGGCGTTATTTTCGCCATTTTAAAAGTAATACCAGAAACGAAAGATAAAGAACTGCGCAAGCATATATTGGCGTTTTCGGTAAAGGCGGTATTTATATTTTCATTTCTCATTTTTATAGCATTTAATATCGCTGCACTATTGGGGGTCATATCTGCCGATGAAAAGGTAGTCTCTTGGTTTCATATCTATTCGGTGCTTTTTGTTCCATCGGTCGTAATACAATTATTGATACGTTATTATCAAGCTGTAGATCTTTTTAAGCGAATAAGTACAATAATATTTTATTTAAAACTTTTCTCGGCCGTTGTAGTCCTGGCGGCCACGTATTGGTTTTTTATCAAGGGATATGTTGCATCAATGGTCATTACTACAATGCTAGTTATGCTTGCCTTATTATTTGATCTGCGTAAAGACCTAAAGAACCTTACATTTCTAGAAGATTTTAGCGCTGTTAGAAAAAAGATTATAGTGCTTTCAAAATCTGCTTTCACAGCACAAATAATAGATCAGTTTAAATTTCATTCAGGCTTCTTAATAGCGAACTATGTACTTTTGGATCGCGTGTCATTTGGTGAATATGCTTTTGCCCTCATCATTATTCAAGGACTAAATATCATGACTTCGACCGTGCAACAATTCTTAATTCCAAAAATGTCTGAAATATCCAATAGTGCAACTTTGTTTTTTCAACGTTTAAAAAGGTTTGAACAGCGATATGCCCTATTCGGAATTATTATTTTTATATTGGCACAGCTTACATTTCCTTTTGTTATAAGATTTGCATTTGGTGATTCATATGCACCCTCTATTGTGTTGATACAGATCATGCTCTGTGGTTGGTTAGTGGAAACCTTTTATGCGTTAAAAGGCGTAATCTTTTTAAGTCTTGGTAAGATGAAATACATTTCGTACGCATCCCTTATCATTTTTTTGGTATCGGTCCCAATTATGTATTTCCTCAATGATTCTTACGGATCAAGAGGCGCAGCATGGTCCTATGTGGTACAGAGCATCATCAGTTTTATAACCTTACTCTATTTCACAAAAAGGATCAAGAGAAAATTAATTGCTACGTCATGAGGGCAGTGATCCAAAACACAAAAATATATACAGGCCGAGCCGCAAAGAATGTGCTCATATTGCTCCCGTTTTTTATTGTTTTTGGATCTGAAATACTTCAATTTTTTGCACCAGGAATCTCAAGTTACATAAAAATACTTGGGATGCTCTATATGTTTGGATACGCAGTGATTAGTTTGAAGTATAGTAAATCCTTACTTATCACCCTTTTACTATTTCTACCATTTTTTCTGTACGGAATGGCCCATTCATTTAATATAAAAGCAGCGCTATTGGAGGGGGTGCGGTATCTTTTTCCAATTTCAGTATTAATGTATGGCTTTAGCATTAGGAAGCATTTTAAGTTGTTGCTACATTTCTTTATCATTTTTGCCCTTATCAACGATGTGGTGCAGGTCTACAATTATTTTCAATGGTTAAGAGGTGTGGCACAGTGGTTTTATCTTTATAGTGATTATTATGGATACCATATTTATAATCAGTCCTCAGGAATCATAAGGGCTACTGGCATTGTTGGGTTTTTTGGACTTTTTGGCTTTTTAAATGTGATCGCCTTTTTTATAACCCGAAGGTATTATGGAGGGAAATGGAAAAAATGGCTGCTCGCTATTTTTGCCATATCGGTATTTCTGAGTCTTTCCTATAAAACAATGGGTACCTTTATCATCCTTTTGTTTATAGAAAATCGAAACAAACTAAAGGTTTTTGCCGCCATCGGAGTCATATTTGTTTTAGCACTCGTTACCGTTCCAAAATTTATGGCAGATATTTATAAGAATTTGAACTATCGCGTAGAAGAATATGTAACACAAGGATACTCGGCACGAGGCGAGTCGTACCGAGTAATGGTGGACGAAATAAGGCGAGGAAACCTTTTTGGCCGAGGTGTAGGATCTTTCGGCGGTCCTGAATCTGTAACATATGAATCACCCGTTTATTATGAAACAGGTTTCAATTGGTACACTACTACAAATCTAACCACCACAGACACCTATTTTCCGCACTTATTTATAGAAATGGGGCTCGTAGGTGCTATTGCTTATTTACTCGTCTTATTGGCACCTTTACTGTTTTTGCGTTGGAAAAAAACAGCCTATCAATTTATGTTTGTAGTTTATTTTGCCTTGTTTTTTGACTCACTTTTTAGTTATTCATTGAACAACATTGCTTTTCTCATTATTTCGTTGGTGTTTGTCTATCCTGTGCACTATTATACAATGAACAGGGAAGATATGCTTAGTACGGAACAGAGTAAGAGAACAAAATCCCCCATGCTATGAAAAGGAAATTTTCGTTAGCGGCAGTGGTCATACTTACGTGGGTCGTTCTCTTTGGATACTTAACGGTCGATTTTATCCAGAAAGCTCCCAATCAGTTTTATCAATTACGGTTTGATTGGGATCGTGCAGAAACTTCTGCCGTTTACCACGATGTTGAGATAGATTCGATTTCACATGATTTTCTTCAGCTTCAAAAACCGCCACAATTTTTAGGTATTACAAATCAAGAAACTTACCGCATCCAAAATGACGGGATCGACAGCTATTTTAGAGCAACAGAGATAGAAGTGATGCGAGCTACGGTACAACTCAAAGGGGTGCGCTGGCTAAATACCATTCCAGATAAATCGATATCGCACGTCAGCTTTTCGGTCCTAAACCTTCCCTTGAAACAAAAAGGAGAGAAAACTATTACCACCATAGGTGATTCGCAGCTCACCTGGCGGGAAGCACGCGATTTTAGAAAAGCACTTAAAAATAAAAATGAAGATTTGGTGTTTAAAGGCCTTACAAAAGATGTCAATGCATTACCCTTCGTAGGTGGTGTTTTTACACGTATTTCTGAAATAAAAGAGGTAGTTCCTCAAATAACCCCGACCGAGTATTACGTCCTCTTCTTTGGGGCTCAAGATAAGGCCACAGATATAGTGCAGTTGCAACAGGATGTATGTGCCATTTTTGAAATACTGAATGGCTTTTCTGAAACAAAAAAGGTTTTTTTAATCAGTTTGCCACCTTCTTCAAATAAAGCTGTGATGCAGTATAACAATAAATTTAATGCTTTGGCATCAAATTGTGCTAAGTCATATGAGAAGATAGTAAGGATCGATTTATCTGAATTATTCAAGAATGAAAATAATTATTTGCTGGAAGACAACGTTCACCTCAACGAGAAAGGGAACCAGATTTTGATCAAAAAATTAGCAAAGCTTTTAATATGAAACGCTCTAAAACCTTTGTCGAAACGTTTTTTCTTTGGTCACTTGTACTAGTTCTTATTACATTGACAATGCCTAAGTACAGCTTGAATTCGCAAGCAATCATTGTTTGTTTTGTTACTTGGTTCTTTGTAGGTAGTTTTAAACAAAAATGGGAACTGTTCAAAACAAGAAAATGGCTTTTCCTCATTACTAGCAGCCTCTTTTGGATATCACTTTTAGGATTATTGTATACTGAGAATATGGAGGAAGGTCTTAAGAATTTCCAAAAAGCATTACCTTTCCTAATATTCCCCTTGGTTTTTTCGACCATACAATTTTCTGAAGAAAAAAGGAATATAGTATTCCAGTATTTTAGTATTGGAGTATTGATTAGTAGTGCCTTTGCATTAGCTAAAGCATTTTATTTTAAATTCAATAACCTAGGGGACTATTTTTATTATGATAGTTTTGCGCTGTTGTTAGACAAGCACACCACCTATTTTGCGTTATTCACAGTAATTGCTGTGGTTTTCTTTCTCAATGAGATTTTAAAAGGTAAGGCAAGAAATAGTTTTTTTCATATCTGTGCCATTTTATACCTTCTTGTTATCTTGTATTTATTGAGTGCGCGAATAAGTATCATAGCGCTCATGGTAGGCGCTGTGCTCTTGCTTCTATTTAATCTTGAGAAACTTGGAATTAAAAAACTTGTTCCCATTGTAATCATCATTCTCATGCTAGGTATAGCCTATGCCACTCCCAATTTTCAAGAACGTTTTTACGCAACAACCCCAGAAGGCGTACCAATATCCGACTTAGATACGCGTGCAGTGCATTGGAAATCGGCGTTGCAGCTCATTAACAATAATAATTTAATTATAGGAGCAGGTACAGGTGATGGTCATACGGGGCTGTATGAACAATATCTAGAGAATGGGTTTGAAACAGGTTACATCAACCAATATAATGCGCACAACCAGTTTTTGGAGAGTACACTTTATTATGGTGTGCTTGGTTTATTAGCGCTTGTAAGTATTTTTTTGTTAGGTTTAATAAGAAGTTTAAAAAATCGGGACGTTTTAGCTTTCTCTACAATCACAATAATTGCTGTTTTTATGTGTACCGAATCTTTATTAGAACGACATAGCGGGATTGTTTTTGTTTCTTTTATAATTGCTTTAATCCTACCTTTGAAAACAAAGAAAACCGAAAAAATGGAACTGGATGAAAATAAATTAAACGACGTTCTTTGAAGAAGAAAAAAAACATATTAATGATAGGTCCTTACACTACGGTAGGTGGGGTTAGCATTCACATAAAGAGATTAGCGCAATTACTACAAGCCGATTTCAATTTTTTATTTGTAGATGAATCTCCAATTTCTTCAAACGACTTTTCTGTCTATAATATACGTAGTATGAATGCGATTAAATATTTGAAACTAGTTGGAAGCGCCGATGTTATTCATATTCATAGTGGTGTAGGATTGTTACGCTGTTTTCATATTTTGATAGCGTTTGTTTTCAGGAAAAAGATTATTGTCACCCTGCATAGTGCTCATAATTTTTCAAACGGTTTAATAAGAGGTGTAAATCGATGGTTTCTAAATCTTAGTGATACAATAGTATGTGTGAGTAAAGAAATTAAGGCGCTGCTTAAAATAGCAAAGTCGCAGGTGATTCCTGCATTTGTTCCCCCCGTTTTAGAGCAAGAAGAAAGTTTGCCAAAATCACTACTTCAGCTCCTACAAAGAAGTGTGGGTAAAAAAATAATAGTCAGTAATGCATTTAGATTAGATATGAATAATGGAGAGGACTTATATGGTCTAGATCTACTACTAGCTGTAGCAAAGCGCTTAAAACAGAAAGAAACTAACGCCGTCATCGTTTTTGTGGTGGCTGATATCAATGACTCTAAAGGTCTATACCAAAAATATGTAACGCAGATTGAAGAAGAGAAACTCAATGATTATATTTCAATTTTTCCAAAGGCTATATCATTTGTCACTTTAATGCAAAAAAGTGATGTCGTAGTGCGCGCCACGAATACAGACGGTGATGCACTCACGGTTAGGGAAGCTTTATATTTAAAAAAACCTATTATAGCATCAGATGCGACATGGCGTCCTCTCGGGAGCATACTTTTTAAAAATCGCGATGCGAATGATCTTTATTTAAAGTTAGCCGAAGCAACCCAAAAAGATCAAGCCTATTTAAAAGATCAATACGCTTACCAAGATTATAAAGGTATCTATAAATCCATTTACACTTTTTAAATCGTATATAAACGGTATGGATATAGTAAGATATATAGAAATCAACATTGATAAAGAAATATCAATAGACCAACGCCCGCTTAACGACAAGGGAAGACCAGACGTAACCCATAAGATAAGAAAGTTACTTTTTTTTCTTATACATGAAGGGCTTTCTAAAACGTACAATAAGATAAGGTCTAAAAGAGGTATATTTCAACCTCAAAGATGTGAAACACTTCTTACCGTTCAAAAAGATGGTGTCCTTTATGCAAACTTTAGCACACAATCCACACAAGATCCAGCTTCATTTGTGCTAAAAAATGAATTTTTTAGAACTGAAAAACCATACAATTTACAAGAAGTAGATGAAAATCAAAATTTTAATCAGTTTTTAGATAGCAATACGACCGAAGGCATTTCGCTTTCCATGAAACAAGTGACAGGACAAAAAACTATTCACGAAAAAGAGGGCGTTTTTATTTATGGCCTTGGTGACTATTCCAGGGTGTATATCGCTCCAAATATCAAAAGTGAGAAAAAGCTGTTTTGTGTGGATTACAATCAGCCGTTAACAAGCCATTATAAAGAAACATTTGGCTATAAAAATTCGGGATTGCTGCCTAAAGAAAGTTATACCGCTTTACAAAATACCGAACGTCCTTTAGCCATCATTGCGACCTACCATTCTGACCATACACAAATCGCAAAGGAAATTTTTGAAATGAACCCCAATACGTTCATTTTTATAGAAAAACCACCCTGTGTCACAAAAGACGACATTAAAAACCTATTGGCGCTCTATGAAAAAGGGGCACAAATAGAAATAGGATATAACAGGCGCTATATTCCTTTAAATAAAAAAATTAGGGACACTTTTTTTAAGGAACAAAAGGTGATTACGATTTCAGTAAAAGAAATCCTGATCAATGACAGTCACTGGTATTTTTGGCCCAACCAAGGAACGCGAATTACGGGTAATCTAACGCATTGGATTGATCTCGCTATTTTTTGGATCGATGGAGCACCAGTAGAAATCAATGTGTTGCCAAGTCCCAGTAAAGATGAAACCATAGCCGTGTCCATTTTATTTTCTGAAGGCTCTTTGGTGAATATCACAGTTTCAGATAAAGGCAATTCGCTTCGTGGCGTTCAAGAACGTATTGAGGTAAGGACAAAAAATCAAACCGTTTCAATCACAGATTATATGTCGTACAAATGGGTTAACGAGAATGGCAAAATAATCCAACGGTCAAAATTAATCAGGGACAAAGGTCATGATGCCATGTATCAACATCTTATCAAAGCATATCGACGAAAAGAAGAAATTAATTATACAAAAAAAGACTTCTTAATTAGCGCAACACTCACCCACCATATTTCTGAAATGTATAGTAAAGGGGTAAGAAATAGTAAGCTGTAATCAGAAAATCCTTGGTAAATTTAACTAAACAGTAGGTCTTTCAGCAACAATTCTTATTTGAGTAATATCAGATTTATATAATCTTTGAAAAGAAGATCTTAAATAATGATATACTTTTCCTGAAACAAAAAATAAATCATTCCCTATCATTTTACGAAGATATCGATGACCTGGCGGATTAGTGTACTTTACATCTTTAACTTCTAAAACTTTGTAACCAGCGTGCTTAAATAAGTTTCCCAAATTTATTTCAGCCCATGTAAAAAAATGATTGTGGACGTTTCCATCTACATATTTTTTGCGTCTTTCGTGAGGTACGACAAAAACTATTTTGCCACCAGGCTTCAACTTATTGAAAAGTCCTTTAATTTCTCCAAGAGGATTTTCTACATGTTCTAACGCATGATTAGAAATGATTACGTCGGCCCATTCATCATCAATAGAGCTTGAATCTTTGACTGAATCAATACCAATAGTCTTTGCATAGGCTCGCGCGGTATCGTTAATCTCTATTCCTAATTTACCGTTGCAATCAATATTTTTTAATAAATAGCCTCCGCCAGCTCCAAAATCAATAACGTTATCAGATTTATTTATGTAATTCTTAAATTTAAAAACATTAGAAATTCCGCCAAACTCACCTCGGGATTTCTGCCAATTGAAATACGTTTCATCATAATAATCCATTTCTCTAAATTTTATTGCTTCAGACCTCAAATATATATAAAGCAATACATAAAACAAGCTTATGTTGAGACTCTCATAGATCATTGGTTCATTTTTGTGGAAATCCCCTAACTCAAATGTCAAAAACACGTACTTTTGCATGAAAATTTGCAAAAATGAAACAAGTCATCCAAAATTTTAAATCTGGCGAACTCTATGTTGATGAAGTGCCGAGACCTTCTATTTCTGAAAACATGGTTTTAGTAGAAAATAAGTTTTCACTCATCAGTGCAGGTACAGAACGTGGAACAGTTAAAGTGGGCAAAGCAAATTTATTGGGCAAAGCAAAACAGCGTCCAGACCTTGTAGCTCAAGTACTACAGAATATCAAAAAAGAAGGACTAAAAGCCACTATAGATAAGGTACGTACCAAGCTGGATTCGTTAAAAGCTTTAGGCTATAGCACATCTGGCGTAGTCGCTGCCTCTTTAGATAGTAATGGATCCTTTAAACCAGGAGATCGCGTTGCTTGCGCAGGACAAGATTATGCTTCACATGCAGAAACGGTGGCTATTCCACAAAATCTCATTGCAAAAATTCCAGATAATGTAAGTTTTGAAGAAGCGAGCTTTACCACCTTGGGAGCTATTGCTTTGCAGGGAGTACGACAAGCAGAACCAAGATTGGGAGACAACGTTTGTGTTATTGGTTTAGGATTGTTAGGTCAACTTACAGTACAGTTGCTAAAAGCTAACGGATGCCGTGTTTTTGGAGTAGACCTTTCTCAAGGTCTGGTTTCACTTGCAAAACAAAGCAGCGGTGCCGAAGAAGCAATGTTGCGTACCGATTCTAACCTCCACGCCGCGATAGATAATTTTACAAACGGGCATGGCTTTGATAGCGTCATTATTACAGCAGCAGCACCTACGAATGACCCAATTGAACTCTCGGCTGTGATAAGTCGTAAAAAAGGGAAAGTCATCGTTGTGGGAGCCGTTAAAATGGATGTCCCCCGAGATCCTGATTTTTACCGTAAAGAATTGGAACTTAAAATGTCCTGCTCGTATGGACCAGGACGCTATGATACTTCGTACGAGGAAGATGGGCATGATTATCCGTTAGCGTATGTACGTTATACAGAGCAACGCAACATGGAGACCTTCCTTCAGCTTATCTCGCAAGGAACCATAACACTTGATAAACTAATTACCCATACCTTCGATATCACTGAAGCTGAAAAAGCCTACGATATTGTCCTGGGCAAAGTAGAAGAGCCGCATATTGGTATTCTGTTGTCCTATCCAGAAAATGAAGGTAAAAAAACCAGCCAGATCAAGGTAAAAGACAGTCCAGTTTCAGCCATCAATGTAGGATTTATAGGTGCTGGAAGTTTCGCACAGAGTTATTTAATACCGAATGTTAAAAGCTCGGGTGCTTCTCTAGATACCGTGGTAACTACAAAAGGTATTACAGCAAAGAATGTAGCCGAAAAGTTTTCGTTTGCAAATGCAGCTACCGAAACTTCAGATATCATCAAAAATGACAAGATCAATACCGTTTTTATAGCCACGCCTCATAATTCGCATGCACCTTATACGATGGATGCCTTGAGCGCGGGAAAACATGTTTTTGTAGAAAAGCCGCTCGCGATGAACTACGAAGAGCTTGAGGAAGTTAAAAAGGTATATGCAGCGGGTGAAGCAAAACTTATGGTTGGATTTAACCGAAGGTTTTCATCACTTGCCGAAAAAATAAAAGAGCAGTTTGCCGGTAATGGAGAACCTAAAGTAGTTAACATACGTGTAAACGCTGGTTTTATTCCAAAGGATCATTGGACGCAGAACCCAAACCTTGGTGGCGGAAGGATCATTGGTGAGATGTGTCACTTTATAGACCTTATGCAGTATTTTACAGAGGCCGATCCAGTCACTGTTTATGCCGCTACGATTAAAACGAATAACAGTAAGATTTCGGTGGAAGACAATATGGCCATTACCATTACCTTTAGTGATGGTTCCATTGGTAATTTGGTGTATTTAGGAAACGGCGACAAATCTTTGCCCAAAGAGCTCATTGAAGTGTTTTCGGGCGAAACAGTTGGTCGCATCCATGATTTCAGAAGTGGAACGCTCCATAAAGGTAATAAGCAGACAAAACTGAAACTTTCAGGCAAGGGTCACAAACAGGAAGTTCAAGCATTTTTGGAGAGTTTAAAAAACAATACCGCGGCTCCTATTGCATTCAACTCTATCTATTTGACGACCTTGACCACTTTTAAGATTTTAGATAGTTTAGCGACAGGTTTGCCGCAACATATTACTGAAGCCTAAACAGAAAGGACCCTCACTAATTTAAATGCTCATGTCCAATTTTAAGGAGAGTTTTAAAAAGCTAAAAGCATACTGCGAAAAAGAAAATTTTAAAGGTTGGGATCCCTACGATGGGCTCAACAGTAAAATTTTTAATGCGCTCCCTTTTGTGTCAAATAGCAGGTTTTTTAGACTGGCATGGATTCAGTTTTTTAAACGGAGTCCTGTAAACTTCAGGAAAGTTACGGGAGTTGAAAAAGGCTTCAATTCAAAAGGGCTCGGCCTTTTTATTTCAGGATACTGCAACCTTTACAGCATCAATCCGAAAGAAGAGTATCTGGATAAAATCGTAGAACTTTCAGACCACGTGCTCACTTTAAAAACGGAAGGATATTCGGGAGATTGTTGGGGCTATAATTTTGATTGGCAGGCGCGTGCTTTTTTTCAACCAAAAGGAATGCCTACTGTGGTGGCTACTACCTTTATTGCTGAAGCTTTATTGCAGGCGTACGTCGTTACCCAAGATAAAGCCTATTTAGAAAGTGCAAAAAGCAGTGCTCAATTTGTCCTAAAAGATCTTAACAGAACCTACGATGAGAAGGGCAATTTTTCATTTTCGTACTCTCCATTAGATAAAACCCAGGTGTTTAATGCTTCGTTGCTGGGCGCTAAATTATTGTGCAAAGTATATAAATTTACAAAAGAGGAAGTATTGCTTTCTGAAGCAAAAAAAGCGGTTACTTATGTTTGTGATTTTCAGCAAAAAAATGGCGCTTGGGCCTATGGAACCTTACCGTACCATCAATGGGTCGATAACTTTCATACAGGCTACAACTTAGAATGTATTCATGCGTATGAGACCATCTCTGGAGATGTTTCATTTTCAGAAAATATAACGTTGGGGCTGGATTATTATATCAACACTTTTTTTACTGAAGAAGGAATTTCTAAATATTATAATAATAGCGTTTACCCAATAGACATTCATGCGCCTGCGCAAATGATTGTAACCTTGCAGCGGATCAATGCATTTTCAGAAAACAAAAAGCGTATTGATACCGTTCTGGATTGGACCATTGCAAATATGCAGTCTGAAGAAGGCTATTTTTACTATCAAAAAAAGAAATTATTCAATTCGAAAACACCATATATGAGATGGGCGCAAGCCTGGATGTTTTATGGGTTTTCTCATTATTTTTTAGAAGCAAATGACAACAGATAGGGTAAACATACTTAAAACCTCCATACATAATCTTACGATGACCGAAACGCTTTCGCTCATCGACACTGCAATTAAGAACCAAAGCCAGATTCATCACGTTGTGGTCAATGCAGGTAAAATTGTCTCCATGCAAAACGACGCACAGTTACGGGAAAGCGTCAATAGTTCGGATCTTATTAACGCTGACGGTCAAGCAGTTGTTTGGGCGTCAAAATTTCTGGGCAAACCACTAAAAGAACGTGTTGCGGGTGTCGATCTAATGGCAAATTCAGTGGAAATGGCCCATAAAAATGGATATCAGATTTTTCTTTTTGGCGCAAAAGAAGAAGTAGTTACCGAGGTAGCTGCTATCTACGAGAAAAAGTACGGCAAACAACTTATTGCAGGCTACCGCAATGGTTATTTTTCAAAGGAAGAAGAACCTATAATTTCTAAAGAAATAGCAGAGAGCGGCGCAAACATGCTTTTTGTTGCGATTAGCTCCCCTACTAAAGAGAACTTTTTGTTCAATTATAAAGACCTGCTTAAGGAGGTTAATTTTATAATGGGCGT
>Ga0207891_1000910_pt1 | contig 15979 bp, 13 predicted proteins | sample LinPmetageLP50_FD_184061 | JGI IMG/M metagenome (GOLD analysis project Ga0207891, IMG submission 184061) | Marine viral communities from the Pacific Ocean - LP-50 (SPAdes) | ecosystem: Environmental > Aquatic > Marine > Oceanic | place: Pacific Ocean | collected 2011-08-27 | reverse complement strand
CTTCCAGTAGGGTTCAAACCAATGGTAAAGGCGAATCTGAACCAGTAGCCAATAATGATACTGATTCTGGAAAATCTCAAAACCGTAGAGTAGAATTTATAAAACTTTAATCAAACGAATTGAGAACTTAGGAAAGTAAGGATTGCAAAATCCAACGATACCAATTTAAATTTCACTTATTAATAAATAATAAATCATGAAAAAACTAATAATCACATTTACCCTTATACTAGGATGTTTTTTATATACAACCGCTCAAAATTCTGATATAAAAAAAGAAACCAAAGATGCTAAGGAACCTATGAATATGATGGATACCCAAGCCAAAATGTATGGTAATATTTTTGCCGACTTAGGGGGAGGTGTAGAATTTGAGAACGTAGATTCTTTTATGGATCTCATAAATAATATGGACGCCAGCCCAGAGATAAAGGAAAAACTTACCGAACAGTATACTTTATATAGTAACAGTCTTAATTCTAAAAAGAAAGACTCATTAAAAGTAGCATTAAAAACGCTATTGCAAAAGGCAAAAAACGAAAATTAATATTCTAAAAAATTAAACCTTCACATTATGAAAACTTTATTTATTACAATCGTTACTATTTTAGTATCCAGTTTTATGGCAATTTCGCAAAGCAATTGCAGTACTTTTTATCCTTTTGAAGAAGCGGCTACCTTTCAAATAACCAATTATGGCAGAAACAAGAGCGTGGCCGCAATTACAGATTTTCTGGTTATCGAAGCTACAAACAACTTCGCTACCTTTAAATCTTTTTTACGAGATAAGGATGGTGAAGTAATAAACGAAGCTACTTTTACCATGTCTTGTGAAAATGATGGTATTGTGGTGGATATGGAATCTCTTTTAAATCCACAATTACTAGAAAACTATAGAGACTTTGAAACCGAAATTTCTGGAACCCAAATAGTTATTCCAAACAACTTACATATAGGTCAGGAACTGCCCGATGCAAATATGTTGATGAAAGTTAATATGAGTGGTATTAACATAAAAATGGAGATTTCGATGACAGATAGAACCGTGCTAACTACGGAAACTGTGACTACCCCTGCTGGAACGTTTGAGTGTTTTGTAATTGGCTATACCAATACTATTAACATGGGAATGAACCGTACCACAACAGCCAAACAATGGATTGCCAGAGGCGTAGGACTGGTAAAACAAGAAGATTATAACAGACGCGGAAACGTAACGAGCAGTAGCTTACTTACAGACTTTTACAGATAAATTTATTCATTGATAAAGAACAAATTTCATGAACAATTCAATTTTGTATTTCGTTATAATTCTAATTTTAGCATCGGGTTCACTATGGGCACAAGAAGAGATTCATATTAGCAAACCCTATAATGAAACCCCATTTATAGAACTGGAATCCACAAATGGTGACCAGACAAATATAAAATTCAGTAAAACTGGGAGTACATCCTTCTGGGATTTAATCGCTGGAATACGAACTGACAGAGCTTCTAGCACCATGAGTTATTATTATAATTCCCGTGATATCATGACACTTCGCGGCGATGGTAAAGTGGGTATAAATACATTTCGTCCTAATGCTACATTGGATGTGGCGGGAGATATGAGATTAAGATATGGCACCAATATAAATGAATTTTCTAATGATGGAAATTTAAGCAGCAACAGCAACCATGCTATACCAACTGAATATGCAGTAAAAAAATATGTGGATAACCGTTCTGCCAATTATTGGGTATTAGGAGGGTTAAACACAGATTATGCGTATCGAGGTTCAAATGCTGCAATTTTCGTCGGTATTGGCCCTATCCTAACAATTAATAAACAATACGATGATTCGGTAATTGAAGTAACCTTAAATACTTTTGTGGGTGTAAAAGATTTTCCAAGTGGTGTCCAAGCGGTGTCTTTTCAAATACGTTGTGATAGCAATCCATCGCCCATAAGTAACAAAGGAGCCATAAAAAAAGCTAATAGCGAGCAATTTATAGCGCTACTAGCTGTTTTTAAAGACTTACCTGCGGGAGAACACGACATTCAAATTTTTATGAAACCCATTAGACCATCACTGGTACAAGTTATATTAGATCCTGGCAATTTCGGAGGTGCGATAATTGCCAAAGAAACTTTTTAAACTATTTTGGCAGCCGTTTTATTATAAAATTCAGCTTCAAAAAGCTGGGCAAAATGTTTCAGTAATTTTTCTTTTACTTCAGAGACGGGAACTTCTTTTATCCCGAGTTCTACATTTAATGAAGTAACTGCTTTTCCTTTAATTCCGCAGGGAATCATATGGTCAAAATAGCCCAGGTCTGAGTTCACATTTAATGCAAAACCATGCATGGTAACCCAGCGACTGGCACGTACGCCCATGGCGCAGATCTTTCTGGCAAACGGAGTGCCTACATCCAGCCAAACTCCGGTTTCTCCTTTAGACCGTTCAGCCTTTAGGCCGTATTCTGCTAGTGTTAAAACGACCATTTCTTCAAGAAACCGTAAATACTTATGAATGTCTGAAAAAAAGTTTTCTAGATCGATAATAGGGTATCCCACTATTTGCCCAGGACCGTGATAAGTGATGTCCCCTCCCCGATTAATTTTATAGAACGTCGCACCAATGTCAGCGAGTTTTTTTTCAGAAACCAACAAGTTGCTTAGATCGCCACTTTTTCCTAAAGTATATACGTGAGGATGCTCTACAAACAAAAAATAATTAGGAGTCGGTAAGTCTAATTCTTCCCTTCGATTTTTTATTTTAACATCAAGAATTTGCTTAAAAAGGAGCTCTTGGTAGTCCCAAGTTTCTTTATAATCTTTTAATTTAAGGTCTTGTAATTCAATTTTTTTATTCAAAACACATTGGATTGAGGTTTCGATTACAAAATTATCGATAAAGAAGTGATTTTTGATGCATTCTACATTAAAATAAAATCGACCACTGTTACTATAAATCTAAACATAAAACTTTATATTTGGTAATTACATAAAATTCATTCCGTAAAATTATTGATATGATCAAAACTATTAAAAAAATTAGCACATGTCTTATTGTGTTATTAATCACTATTTCGGCCCAAGCACAGAGTTCTTATTGGAAGTCTGTTTCCCCGAATAAAACTTCTTCGATGGATTTAGTATCCAGAAATGCAGTCCCAACAGATTTTAGTGTATTTGAACTAAATTCAAATGCTTTTAAATCGGCTTTAAAACAAGCTCCTTCTAGAACGAGTGTCTCAGAGTCTAACACAATTATACAGCTACCCTCTGAAAATGGAAAACTTGAAAGCTTCCGTGTTTTTGAAACGTCAACCTTAAGTGAAGGTCTTAGAGCTAAATATCCAGGTATTCATTCGTATACTGCAAAGGGTATTGATGACCCTACTGCAACCGCGCAAATTAGTATCTCGCCTTCTACAGTACATGTAATGATTTTATCTGGTAACCACCCAACAATTTACGTTGATCCATACACTAAAAACAACACGTACTTTATCCAGTATTCACGTAATGATTTAGCCCCTGGTCAAGATCCAGCGACATGTCTTGTAACAGAAGGAGTAGAAGCCGGTCTGTTTGACATGGAAGACATCAACAACAACAAAAATGCTGACGACGGCACATTACGAACTTATAGACTAGCATTAGCTTGTACTGGAGAGTATGCACAGTTTCACCTTACTGAGCAAGGAATTCCAGCTTCAGCGTCAGATGCCGTTAAAAAAGCCGCTATTATTAGCGAATTCAATACAGCCATGACCCGTGTTAATGGTCTTTTTGAAAGAGACGTAGCCTTAACCATGGTAATTATTGCTAATACAGAAGATCTTATTTATTTTGACGCAGGTACCGACCCTTATACTAACAGTAGTGGTTCAGCAATGCTAGGACAAAATCAAACAAATATTGATGCTGTAATTGGTACCACCAATTATGATATAGGCCATGTCTTTAGTACTGGTGGTGGTGGTGTAGCCAGACTAAATTCACCATGCAACCCAACTAGTAAGGCTATGGGAGTAACTGGTTTGCCAAGTCCTATTGATGATCAGTTCTATGTTGAATTTGTAGCCCATGAAATGGGACACCAATACGGTGCAAACCATACTTTTAATGGAACAGAAGGTAACTGTTCTGGAAATCAAAGAACTGCAGCAACTGCGTATGAAACTGGAAGTGGAACAACGATTATGTCGTATGCAGGAATTTGTGGTTCTCAAAATGTACAAAGTAGCAGCGACGATTATTTTCACTTTATAAGTTTAATCCAAATGTTTAACAATGTTTCTGCTGGTGTGGGGAGTAATTGCGGCACACAATCACCAACCAACAATTTACCCCCCGTTGTTGAGCAAACAGCAAACTTTATTGTACCTGGGTTAACGCCTTTTGTATTAACAGGAGCTGCCACAGATCCAGATACAGGTGCAGCCGCACTTACTTATCTTTGGGACCAACGTGATAATGCTTTGGGCGATGCCCCGCCACAAGAAGACAGTGATCAAGGACCTATTTTTAGATCTCGCCCTGCAACCGGCTCCCCTTCACGTATTTTTCCACGATTACCACTTATAAAAAATGGTTTATTTGGAGAAAGATGGGAGCGATTAGTTAGTGTTGATAGAGTGATTAGATTTAGACTTGTGGTACGCGATAACGAAGTTAATGGTGGTGCCTCTGCTGGTATAAACAACAATGTAACAGTAGTAGGTGATGCAGGTCCATTTATGGTAACAGCAGCTAATACTTCTGGAACCGCATGGACTACTCGAGACATAGAAGAAATTACATGGGATGTTGCTAATACAGATCTGGCTCCCCTTAATACAGCAACTGTTGATATCTTATTTTCTTCTGATGGAGGAGACAATTTTGACATTGTTTTATTGAGCGGAACACCTAATGATGGATCTGCCAATGTGAGCGTACCTATTGTTAACACTACTCAAGGCCGAGTAATGGTAAAGGCTAGCGATAATATTTATTTTGATATGAACGATCGAAATATTAGAGTTGAAGGCTCGTTAGGGATAGACGACAACCAACTTTCTGATCTTGCTTTGTACCCAAATCCTAACAACGGACAGTTTAGTATTAGTTTTACTGCCACTACTGGAGATGACGTAGCAATTGCAATGTATGATATTAGAGGTAGATTGATCAATACGCAGTCGTTTTCAAACCCTGCATCTAATTTTTCTGAAACCTTAGATTACAGAAACCTTACTTCAGGTATATATTTTGTAACCATCACAAATGGGAATCAAAAGACAACCAAAAAGTTAACAATAAAATAGTTAAAGCATTTTATTATATTGAAAAAGGCTCCTTAAGGAGTCTTTTTTTATTAGTACTATTTAAGCTGCTTATTTCACCACAATCGTTTCATTTACAGTACTCATTCTATGGGAAACACCATCTATTGTAAAAGCCAAATCAATGGTATATTTGTTACCTTTTTTCGTAACAGACAGTGTACCCTCTTCAATTTTATAGTATCCTGTATCACGACAAAAACACAGCTTTCCAAATGCTAATTTTACATCTTGTAAATTTTTTGAAGCCTTCGAAATGGGCAACATAGAATCTGTAAATTCAAAAAGGATGGTTTCTGTATAGTTACCATCTGCTGTCCCCTCTGGAGCCTTTTCACTAACTACAAATTTAAACACCTTCTGTTTTCCAGCACTTTCGGCAAGGTAACTATTATCAAACTCATCGTATTTAATCTCAAAACTGCTATTGTTTTGTATTGTGGCCGAAGTCTCCGTTTTTATCATTTCGGTATTTTCGTTTTCAACTTCCTTAGGAGTGTTTTGTTCAGCATTTGTAGTGCTAGGGTTATTGGTCTTACAACTATTTACCATAGCAAATAAACTTAAGATTAATAGTATTCTCATTATAGTGATTTTAATTAGTTCCAAATGTTTCTTTCAAAAATATCAGGCGTCTTCCTACTTTGGGTTATTAATTATAATAAGGGCAGCAATAACGCCTGGTATCCAGCCGCATACTGTTAAAATCAATACAATAATTATGGAACCACACCCCTTATCGATTACTGCTAAAGGCGGAAACAAAATAGATAATAAAACTCTCCAGATACTCATGATTGCTAAAGTTACTATAATTAATACTATAGGTAGAGCCTCTTAACGTTTTGTTACAAGTATTGATTAAGAAGTGCATTCTACCTATCTTTGCAGCTTATTTTTAATACTATATATGCAACTTTCTGAACTTGAAATCATCCGTAGAGAAAAACTTTCTCAACTTCGTACGTTAGGTATCAATCCATATCCCGCCGATCTTTTCCCCGTAGATCACACTTCAAAACAAATAAAACAGGATTTTTCTGAAGGTAAAAAAGTAATCGTAGCCGGTCGCTTAATGTCACGACGTATTCAAGGAAAAGCCTCTTTTGCAGAACTTCAAGACTCCGACGGGCGCATTCAAGTATATTTCAATCGAGATGAAATTTGTCCCGGCGAAGATAAAACACACTACAATGACGTTTATAAAAAATTACTGGACATTGGTGATTTCATCGGAATTGAAGGTGAGCTTTTCACCACACAAGTAGGAGAAAAAACCATCATGGTGAAAGAGTTCAAGCTACTCTCTAAAGCGTTAAAACCATTACCTCAACCTCGTGTTGATGCAGAAGGTAAGGTGCATGATGCATTCACCGACCCTGAACAAAGATACCGTCAACGGTACGCAGACCTCGTCGTAAATCCGCACGTAAAAGAAATTTTTGTAAAGCGCACTAAGCTGTTTAATGCCATGCGTACTTTTTTTAATGAGCGACACTATTTTGAAGTTGAGACACCTATCCTTCAGCCCATCGCTGGTGGTGCCGCAGCAAAACCTTTTACTACACACCACAATAGCCTGGACATTCCTTTATACATGCGAATCGCTAATGAGCTTTATTTAAAGAGATTGATTGTAGGTGGTTTTGATGGGGTCTATGAGTTTTCTAAAAACTTTAGAAACGAAGGGATGGACCGCACACATAATCCAGAGTTCACCGCAATGGAAATCTATGTAGCCTATAAAGACTACAATTGGATGATGGATTTCTGCGAACAACTCCTAGAATTTTGTGCTACGGAAGTTAATGGAACTACCAAAGCCATTTTTGGCGAACATGAGATAGATTTTAAAGCTCCATACGCACGCGTAACCATGGCAGATTCTATAAAACATTTTACAGGTTTTGACATTAACGACAAGACTGAAGATGAAATAAGAGCGGCCGCTAAAAAAATGCACATTGAAGTAGATGAATCGATGGGGAAAGGAAAGCTTATTGATGAAATCTTCGGAGAAAAATGTGAAGGCAATTATATACAACCAACCTTTATAACCGATTACCCAAAAGAAATGAGCCCGCTTTGTAAAGAACACAGAGACAATCCAGAACTTACTGAACGATTTGAATTGATGGTCTGCGGAAAAGAAATCGCAAATGCGTATAGCGAACTAAACGATCCTATTGATCAGCGAGAACGGTTTGAAGCACAACTAAAGCTAGCCGATCGTGGGGATGACGAGGCAACCGCTTTTATAGATCATGATTTTTTGAGAGCACTCGAATACGGAATGCCACCAACAAGCGGCATGGGAATAGGCATGGACAGATTAATTATGTTTCTCACAAACAACCCTTCTATCCAAGAAGTGCTGTTTTTCCCCCAAATGAGACCAGAGCGAAAGGCAATAGCAATGACCGATGATGAAAAAGCAGTCTTGGCACTGTTAAAAATAAATTCGCCCGTCACGCTCGATGCATTAAAAACGCAATCAGGATTGAGCAACAAGAAATGGGATAAAACCATTAAAGGACTCACGAAACACAAACTTGCAAAAGTTGAAAAAACAGATGATGGCTTAATTATAAAAGTGTTATAATTCTTTTTTTAGCCTTTCGGTATCACTCAATTGTAAATAAATGAATCTTCTTTTATTTATAGGTTAAATACTATAAAGTTATTTTTTACTTATGTTTGTGGATAATCTTTATTGAGCAAGCTTCAATAAAAATCCTTAAAAATATGACAAAAAAATCCTTTTCATTGATTGCCATCGCTATTTTTCTACTTCCCATAGTACTCTATAGTCAAACAAAAGAATTTCAAGAGAACACTTATGAAATTATAGATGGTAAATGGCACTTATTATCTGATACAAGCCTTAGACCATTCCCAATTGTTGACAATACAATTTCTATAAAATTCCGTAGTACTATTTCTGAAAATGAAAAGTCTTATTTCGAATTGCAGAACAATTTAATCTTTCTTAGAAAAGCATTAACTGGATGGCATGATTATGAAATTTCAGAAAATAGCAATGTTTTTAATGTTGCCCAACAATTCTTAAACTCTTCTTTAGTAAGCAAACTAGAAATACCCACACAAGGGTTTTACACTCTTGTGCCAGATGATACTACGTATAGCAATCAATATTACTTAAACCAAGCTAATGGTATAAATATAAATATTGAAAATGCTTGGGACATAACTACGGGAGAAAATTCGATAACAGTTGCTGTCCTAGATTCTGGGACAGAATGGGATCATCAAGACTTAGGTCTTGGTGCAGACAGTTATCAAAACATCTATTTAAATCCTGGAGAAGACGCTTGGGCCGACCCAAATGATCCTACGACTGGAAATGGGATTGATGATGATGGTAATGGTCTTATAGACGACTGGAAAGGATGGAATTTCAGTGATAATTATAACGATGCACGTCAAGATCCATCGGGAAATACTTATTTTCATGGAACTCATGTAGCCGGTATAGTCGCTGGAAAAACAAATAATGGTGAAGGAATGGCAGGGGTTGCAGGAGGATTTAACAATGAAGGAATTAAAATTCTCACTTGTGCCGTAGGTATTTCTGGGCCCAATGGATCGGTACTGGATGATGCCATTTTGTATGCAGCTGAGACAGGGGCAAAGGTAGTGCAGCTTAGCCTAAGTGTTGGACAAAGTACTGCTCTAGATGACGCGATCGATATGGCGAATGATGTTTTTGGGGTAGTTGTAATTAATGCCTCTGGAAACGCCGGTAGTTCAACCGGAGTTGGCTACCCTGCTAGCCACGAAAAAGTATTAGCAATTGGAGCAACTACGCAAACCGATACCAGGGCAGGGTTTTCCAATCATGGTCCTAACCTATTTATGTCTGCTCCAGGTGCGGGTATTTGGAGTACCCAACTAAACGGGCAATATGGTTCTAGTAGTGGAACTTCCTTTGCTTCACCTATCGTGAGTGGTGTAGTAGGCTTACTGTTTTCGGTAAACCCTAGTTTAACCCCTGAGCAAGTAAAACAAATTTTAATTGATTCTAGCCAAAAAGTAGGGGGCTATAATTACAACTGGAACACAAATGACCCTGGGCATTCTAGAGAATTAGGCTATGGAAGAATAGACGCTTTTGAAGCGGTTCAACTCGCTAACACAGGTAGTGGCTCCTGTAACATAACCAGTATCACTACTTCAAACATTTCGGTATGTGATGATAACGGTACCGCTGCAGATCCAAGTGATGATACCTTTACTGTCGCTGTAACCGTTACTTTTTCTGAAGCGCCTACAACAGGCACGCTAGACCTTACAGGTGACGGTAGTGCTACAGTTTCAGTAACGGGACTAACATCACCTCACACATTTGAAGGAGTTATTATGGACGCAGATGGTGGCCCTATTACTACGACAGCGACTTTTTCGGCTGAAACAACGTGTACCTTAACCATAGCTAACGCGGGGACTGCTCCAGAGTCATGCAGTACACCACTCGTTTGCAGTGTTACAGACATAGCTACTTCAAATATTTCAGATTGTGACGATAACGGAACGACATCAGACCCAAGTGACGATACTTTTACAGTAGATGTAACCGTTACTTTTTCCGAAGCACCTACAACAGGAACTTTAGATCTTACGGGTGATGGTAGTGCATCTATAGACGTTGCAGGAATTAGTTCTCCTTATACTTTTGAAGGAGTAACAATGGCTGCAGATGGCTCAGCAATTGATGTAACTGCTACTTTCTCTGAAAGTACTGTTTGCACCTTAAATAATGCAAATGCAGGAACTGCTCCAGAATCATGTAGCATTCTTGGAATAGATGATAATGACTTAACAACCATTGCTATCTACCCTAATCCTACCGATCAAAATATTTCTTTACTCAATTTACCTGAAGAACTTACGGCTACAGTATACAACTTACTTGGACAACAAGTAATAAACCACAAAGTAGGTGCCAATGACAACACTATTAATGTGTCAGGACTTTCAACAGGAACGTACATCCTTAAAATTGAGGGCTACGACCAAGTATTGAGGTTTGTAAAGCAATAATAAATAGAAAAACGACCCTTCCTTAAAGAAGCGCCGTTTCTCATTCATCAAAACAGGGATTTACAATTGTAAATCCCTGTTTTGTTTTATCTATTCTTCATCCTTTCTATCTAAAAATTTTAAGTCACGGGTATTTTTCTGAACAGCCACCGCTGCAAAGAGGCTCAATAAAAAAGACATCCCGTAAAATCCTTTTTCACTGAGCTCTATCTCTGCATTCCATAACCCGATAATGAGCAGCAATATGGAAGCAATCGTGGTAAACCAGGCAATACCATAATAGATATCTGTCACCGGAATACCCTCTAATCTGTCACGTACACTTTTCTGCACCGAAACTACAGAGAACAACCCAAATAAAAGAATGGTAAAATAATATCCTTTCTCGTTGAGCTCCATTCCCACATTCCAAAGACCTACGCAGTAGGAAACCATCCCAACAAATAATGCCGTCCATGAAGCCGAAATAAAAGCGGGTGTTGGTCTGCAATTAAATTCTTGCCGCTTTTTATGCATTTCTGAAATCAACGGTGAATTCACTGGTTTCTTTGTACTTACATTTTGAATTTCCATAATAAAATTGTTTTGATGTTATGATGGGTGAAAGATGCAACGATCTCCCCTACTTGAAAAAACATAATATTTAAAAAACTTATGATTTAAATTAGCTACAAAATCTTTTTAAAGATTATATTTATTATATTTTAAACACTTTTTTATTACGATTTAATGAAGACATTAAATGCTATTATAGCGATACTATCAGTAACAGAGAAGCATGAATTTATTCAATTCTTACAACAGAAGAACCGCCGAGGAGACACTAAAAATACACAGCTCTTTAAATTACTGATCAATGGGAAACACACCGATCTCGACAAAAAAATCTACGGAAAACGAAATAAAAATGCATTCCATGCCTTATCTAAAAGACTTCAGGACTCACTTATAGATTTTATCGCCTCCAAGAGTTTTGCTTCAGAAACTTCCGAAGAACTAGAAATAATGAAGCTCTTATTAGCTGCCCGAATCTTCTTTGAGCACAAACAGTATAAGATTGGTTTTAAGATTGTATCCAAAGCCGAAAAAAAGGCACTTGAGCTAGACCTGTATTCTATCCTAAACGAAATTTACCACACAAAGATTCAGTACGCGCATCATCACACCACCGAAGCACTTTCAGAAATCATTGAAGCTTCAGAAAAAAATCGCGTGTTATTTATTAAGGAGCAACAGCTCAATATGGCATATGCTACGATCAAATCAAAACTTAAAATACAAGGTGACAAATCTATCAACCAAATCATCATCGAATCGTTTGCCTTTTTTAATATTCAAATTGATGAGACCTTAACGTATAAGTCCCTTTTTCAGCTTATGAATATCACCGCTACTGCGGCCAAACTTCAAAGTGATTACCACACTGTCTCGCCTTTTATGCTCGAGGCGTATGCGATTATTACCCAAAAATCTGACATGGCAGAAAAGCATCTTTTTTATCACCTTGAAATCCTAAATTTGATGGCACTGACCAGTTTTAGAAACAAGAATTTTGAAGATTCGAAGCGGTTTACCCAAAAGCTGGCTTCCAAAATGGAGAAACGATACACACAGAGGTTTCAGGAAAAGCTCACGATACTTGAGGCGCTAAATTCAAATTACACGAAGTCCCCAAATGAAGCTATCGCCACCCTCAAATCCTTTAAAGGTGATTCGCTGCATGTTGATTTAACACTGGTTACGTGTCTTTTTCAGCAAAAGGAATATCACGAAGCCTATAAAATAATTAAGAATTTTAGCCATACAGATTCGTATTATGAGAAACAAGTAGGCTGGATCTGGGTGCTTAAAAAAGCGATGATCGAACTATTGCTGCTCATGGAACTTGACAAACTAGATACCGTACTTTTAAAGTTACAACGCTTTAAACGCAACTTTACTTTGCAATTAAAAAAAGCTGGAGAAGAACGTGTTTTAAAATTTATAGGCCTAATAAGCACCTATTATGAAAATCCGAAAATCGTAAATTCTAAAGACTTTAAAGCGAAAGTAGAAAATAGCTTCGATTGGATAGGCGCAGAAAGGGAGGATATCTTTGTGATGAGCTTCTATGCATGGCTTAAAGCAAAAATGGAAGACCGAGACACCTATGAGGTAACTTTAGAATTAGTACATCGATAAAACACCGCTCACAGTATTCCTCCTATTTGGCATAAGGGGGTCAGCATCCCTGCTAAAAACTGCAAACGGTGTTTCTTTTGACCGCCAATGGCGGATCCACCAACCTAAAGTTATTCTTTTTCTACGTACTAAGACCCTATTTTACTCAAAAAGTCTATATCGTTCTCCACAGTAAGCAACAAAATACTGGTTGCTGTACAAAACACGGGGCTTGTAATACAGTGGTGCCCGTTCCAGCTTCCGTCAGTATTCTGAATTTTTAAAATACGACCACTCATATCGTCATACCATTTCTTCCAACCATCATCTTTATTGACGACAAGCGATTCGCCCGTTTGTAAAAAGCTTAAAAACTCTTCTCCCCCATTATTACCAAACCCATTGAGTACATCTTCTTGCTGCGCTACATTTTTAGCCGAATTATACACGTTATAAGATGCGGCATAATCAATGGCTTCCGATTCGCTCAAGCCAGCTTTTTGTAAATTTTGCGCAGTCACGGCTTCGTTATCCAAAATACCATCCTTATTTGCTTTTGCGATCGTTTCTTTTGCTTTTCGCGCCTCTTTAGCACTTGCCCGCACGCTTCCACTCACCACATAAAGCATGACGCCAGCACCATCATCGGTTTTAACGGCACCCGAATCTTCGTTATAATTGCCTTTTTGATACTTTCTAGAGCGCTCTAAAACATCCTCATCTACGGTAGCACCTATCGCCTGTGCAGATTCTAACGCGCTATTGGCAAGACCACTCTGTAAAACGCCTGCCCACCCAGGACCCGTTTGTTTTCCTGAAGAATCTGTTCCTTTCTCAATTTTTGAAATGCAGATATCCAGACATCGCGCCACCCGTTTTTTATCGATCCCTTCTAAATTCCGGTCCATAAGATTAGAGAGAAACTGAGCGGTCAAAACCGCATCAATGTTTTCTCCCAGTTTTCTTTGAATTTGTGTCCCACGTACGGTTGTGATATAAGGCGATTCGTTTGAGGTGTTTTCTATTGTTTCCAATAAATAAGCAATAGTTTTGCTTAAATTTTCAGCATATAGTCCTGTCTTTAGCGTGTTTCCACTCCGCAAAAAAGACATTGCCACCATCGCAGAGGTCGCAGGGTCTGCTGGCACCGCGTGCGGATCTTTAACATCTTGCCGTGTATGGCTTCCTGCACCATAACCGCCATTGACCAGTTGTGCTTTGGCCAACCAAGATAGCCCATCCCGAACTGACAGGTTCAAGTTTTTGTTATTTTTAAATAAGCTAAAATCTTTAGAAGATTGTTCGCCCATCACTGTCATAAACACACAGCCATCTTCTGGTGCAAGTGTTCGTTTTGTTTCTGGATACGAATTTCCCCCAGCAAAATATGCGACCAATCCACCAATTATTAGTATGGGAAACGCAAATATCAATAGTCTCGTTTTCATAGCTTTTTATTTTAAATTCTATGTGAAGCTACTGTAAAGGGACATCGTTTAAAAGTTCGTTTTAGTGAATACACCGTATCAATGAGTAAAAGCAACACTACATTGAGTTTACTTTTTTGGAACTGAAGTAGTTTGAAAAAATTTACTATTTTTGAAAGGCTACTAAAGAAAAACAGATGACTTTAAAATATTCCTATTTCTTATTACTGACTCTCTTCCTTCTTGCAAGCTGCGGAAGTGATGATGAATATGCTCCAACGAATACTGAAGATACCGAAAGCCCTTCAGCAGCAAGAAACCTAATGACCACAAACATTACTGAAACTTCGCTAGAACTTACATGGGATTCAGCAACAGATAATGTAGCGGTAAGTGGCTATAAAGTGTTTCAGGATAACGTTGAAATTACGAGCAGCGTACAAGGAACTTCTTTCAGTGTAACTAATTTAACTACAGAAACCACCTATGCGTTTTACGTAACGGCTTATGATGCGGCAGGAAATGAATCATCTCAAAGCAATACCGTTACTGCAACCACACTGGACGAACCTTTCGGTTTTAAGCCCAATATTTCTCAAATGGGGGTTTTTAGCGGAGTGCTTTCAGACTTGATCCCAGCCGATGGCGTTCAGTTATATGAACTAAACAGCACCTTGTTTACAGATTATACCACAAAACAACGATTAGTAAAACTTCCAACCGGCGGTGCACTACAATACAACGGCAATGATTTATTACCTACCTATCCAGATGAAACGCTAATAGCAAAAACGTTTTACTATAACATTGATGATCGTGACCCAAGTTTAGGTCAGCAAATTATTGAAACACGCATCTTTTTGAAAATAAACGGTATTTGGGAAGTGGGAGATTACATTTGGAATGCAGCCCAGACAGATGCTACCTTCACATCAGATGGCAGTGAAATCCCCATTAGTTATATTGATAATGCTGGTGAAACTCAAAATGTAGCTTATTTGATCCCCTCACAACAAGATTGCTTTACCTGCCACAACAATCAAGACATTACGGCTCCCATAGGCATGAAATTACGCAGCATGAACTTTCAGCCTTCTTATACATCACAAAATCAATTGGATTTCTTTATCACAAACGGCCTTTTAGAGGGCATTAGCAGTTCGGCTGGTGTGAGCGTGTTGCCCAACTGGGAAGATGCAACCCTCGACATTAATGATCGGGGCCGTGCCTATTTAGATATAAATTGTGCGCATTGTCACAGACCAGGTAGCTCAGTACCTGCTCAATTTGATATGGACTTTAGACTAGAAACACCGTACGCTGATTCTAAAATTTATGATAAACGCTTTAGTATTGAAATCCGTTTCTCTAATAACATTGAAGGATACCGCATGCCTGTTTTGGGAAGGACTGTAATTCATCAAGAAGCATTGGCAATGTTACAGGAATATCTGGGACAATTAGACGAGCCTAATTAGGATTTAATAACATAAAATTTTAAAGACCGTTTCTATTTCTAGAAGCGGTTTTTTTACGCAAATATTAAACTAATTCCGTTTTCATAAGTCATATGAGTATAACTTTTAAATATAAAAAAATGAAAAATTTATTTGTAATAATCTTGCTTTCAGTAGGTTTTATGATGAACGCACAAAATCCTAAGAAAGGAAAAATGGAAGCTCGTAAAGAGATAAGAGAAAATCGTAGCGATTACAGCCCACAACAAATCGCCGAACTACAGACCAAGAAAATGACACTCGAACTTGATCTTTCTGAAAAGCAGCAAAAAGATGTAAATGCTATAAATATAGAAATTGCAACCAAAAGAAAAGCGTTTGCAGAAAACCGAAAAGACCGAAAAAAGTTGACTGATACTGAAAGATTTGAACTCAGATCTACGATGCTGGATGAAAAGATAGCACTTAAGGCACAGATGAAAAACATCTTAAATGACGATCAATACAGCAAGTGGGAGAAAAAGACTGCTATGAAAAGACTCGCGCCAAAAAAACGGC
>Ga0207891_1000909_pt1 | contig 15991 bp, 13 predicted proteins | sample LinPmetageLP50_FD_184061 | JGI IMG/M metagenome (GOLD analysis project Ga0207891, IMG submission 184061) | Marine viral communities from the Pacific Ocean - LP-50 (SPAdes) | ecosystem: Environmental > Aquatic > Marine > Oceanic | place: Pacific Ocean | collected 2011-08-27 | reverse complement strand
CCCCAGTCGTCTTGAACGGTATGGATATCACTATGACATACCCCACAATATAAAATATCGATCGCGACATCATCTTCGGTGGTATCCCGACGTTCAATCTGAATTTGGGAAAGTGATCCCGATTCTTTTTTAGCTGCATATGCTTGTACTTCACTCATATAAATTTTTATTTTTTTAGTTGAATTTAATATAAGGTTTACTACGTGAAGATAACTTGAATGATTAGACTTTATCTTTTATTTAACGCATTAAAAATTAAGCTTCAAATTATTTAATCTTCGGAAGTTTTCCAGAACACCGAAAGCAGCACATATAAAACAAGAATAACTGGGATAGCGATAAATTTTAACACCAACAAAGCACCCAAACAAAGCAACAAGAACACATATCTTATAGCATTCTCCTTAAAACCCCATGTCTTAAATTTTAAGGCAAAGAGTCGTAATTCAGAATTCAGTAAAATACAACTTACGATGGTGAGGATGATTAAAGTCCATGGATTTAAAATGATACTTTGAGCAGTTTCCGAAAATTGATACTTCAAAATTAGCGGTAAACTTAATATGAGTAGTGTAATGGCAGGTGTTGGCACTCCAATAAAACTTGTGGTCTGCCGAGTATCGACATTAAATTTTGCCAATCGATAGGCCGACCCAACTGTAAGTAACAATCCTATAAATGGAATGTAATTGGTATAGCCTTGGTTCCAACCTTCCGTAGCGAAAAGATCGGTCATGTTGAGCATGCCCCCGGTTAGTGATTCACTTAAAAGCTGCACCATAACAATCCCAGGCGCTACGCCACTGGTAACCATATCTGCCAATGAATCCAACTGAAGCCCTACTTCGCTATGTGCGTTGAGCAACCGCGCCGCAAGACCATCAAAAAAATCAAAAAAGATCCCTGTAAAAACAAAAAAAGCCGCCGTGACGAGGTCACCAGATACAGCAAAAAGAATAGCAATACAGCCACATAACAAATTAAGCGATGTGATGATGTTAGGAATTTGTTTAACCATGAATTTAGTTTCCTTTATAAAAGCCCTCAAAAATACGACTATTTGGTAATCGGCTGAGTCATTAATACTGTTCTTGGAGCAATTTAAGCCTCCGTACTTGTAAAAATACTAAAGTATTTACGACCAAGCTGCAAAATGCACAATATGTGCTCAAAATTATAGTTTAGTATTTTATAAAATAGTATCATATTTGCGCAAAATTTCTAGCTTGAAGAAAACTTTTATAGTAACATTTTTAGTTTTTTCATTTGTTTCCTCCGCCCAAACCGTTCGAAAATATTCTAACGAATTTATGAACATTGGTGTGGATGCAGCTGCTTTTGGTATGGCAAATGCCGTGGTGGCTTCTACAGACGATGTTAATTCAGGCTATTGGAATCCCGCAGGGCTTGTTAATTTAGAAGACAAGCAGCTTTCTTTAATGCACGCTTCCTATTTTGCTAATATTGCCAATTACGACTATGCTGGTTTTGCGATGCCGTTAGATGACCGAAGTGCGATAGGGCTATCGCTCATTCGTTTTGGGGTCGATGATATCTTGAATACAACCCAGTTAATAGACGATCAAGGAAATATAGATTATAACCGGATCAGCCTTTTTTCTACGGCAGATTATGGCGCTACCTTTTCGTACGCACGCAGGCTTCCGTTGGACGGGCTTAACTTCGGGGTAAACGCGAAAGTGATTCGCAGGATCATTGGCGACTTTGCGTCTTCATGGGGATTTGGGTTAGACGCAGGCATTCAATTTGAAGCGGGTAACGACCTCAAGTTTGGTTTAATGGCGCGTGATATTACGACAACGTTTAATGCATGGAGTATAGACGAAGATAAATTTGCAGACATTCAAGGTGCAGTAGAAGATCAAAACCAGGATTTGCCAGAAAATACTGAAATTACCATCCCAAAATTACAGTTTGGAGTGTCTAAGAAATTTGTTTTTCATTACGATTTTTCCCTTTTAACCGAAGTAGACCTCAACTTCCGTTTTGCGGAAACCAATGATATTATTTCTTCAGGATTTGCAAGCATCACGCCTTCAGGTGGTTTCGAATTTGGATATATTGATATGGTGTATGTACGTGCCGGTGTAGGCAACTTCCAGAACGTTCAACAACTGGATGGTAGTGACTCAGTAGGATTTCAACCCAATATAGGCGTAGGGTTTAAATACAAGGGCATTCAAATAGATTACGCCTTAACCGATATTGGCGATCAAAGCGCAGCTTTGTATTCTAATGTATTCTCACTCACACTCGATTGGAGTGTTTTTAGATAGCCTACATGAATGACGTACTTCGATACATTTTAAAACTGCTTTCAGCAATTTTAAAACACTCAGTAAACTCAATGAAAAATGACGAATGACGAATGACGAATTTTAAAAATATTTTACTGTTTCTAAAATAGTATTTGATACGGAATATTTATCAATTTACTTGGTTGATTGTACATATTGCGACACACCCCTAAAGTCCCCTCAAGGGGACACTTTAAAGAATACCGCACCAAAGGTGCGGCGTATTGTCCCCTTGAGGGGACTTTAGGGGTGTCCAGCCGTAACTCAAATCCACCTACCCAACCTACCATCATAAAATCCCAATAACGATTAAGATTAGGGGTGATCAAGCCCGAAATCTAAAACAAAAGACATAAATCCAATCCCTATTTCAATCCTTACCATAATTCTCGTATTTTTGATCTATAAATTCAGAAACCTACTCTCTTGAAAACATTCGCAACACTCTTTTTTACATTTTTTCTTTTTCTGAACAACGCAGCAAACGCGCAATACATCCCTATTTCTCCCGAAGCCAAAGTGAGCATTCTCACCATTGGGCCAGGTGATGCACTTTATGATAAGTTTGGTCACAGTGCGTATCGCGTGAAAGATCCACAAAATGGCTATGATATCGTGTACAATTATGGTACCTATGACTTCGATACGCCAAATTTTTACACTAAGTTCGCCCGCGGAAAGTTGCTATATGCGTTGAGTGCAGAAAATTATACTAGCTTTTTAAGACGTTATAAAGCGCAAAACAGGTGGGTAAAGGAACAAGTATTGGCACTGTCCTATACCGAAAAAGAGTCCGTATTCAATTATCTACAGAACAACGCTAAAGAAGAAAATAAAAACTACAAATACGATTTCTTTTTTGACAATTGTGCGACCAAAATAAGAGATGTCCTAAAAGAAGTTTTGGGCGATAACCTCACCTATACAGACACCTTTATTAAAGAACCCTTTACGTTTAGACAATTGATTCAAAAAAATGTCGCTGCCAATTCCTGGGGTAGCTTAGGGATGGATGCAGCCATTGGCGCCGTAACCGATACAAAGGCAAGCGCTTGGGAACATCAGTTTTTACCAGATTATATCTTTGAAGCTGCTGCAACTGCAACGCTATCAAAAAACGGCACACCCGTTCCCCTTGTGAAGGAAACAAATATTCTTTTTGAGAACAGTCCCGTTGAAGAAAAGAGCAACTTCTTTCTAAGTCCCTTTTTTATTTTTGGCATCCTTGGATTGCTAATAATAGTCATAACCGTTAGGGACCATAAAAAAGATGTAAGAAGCAGGTTTTTAGATGCTGGCATCCTTGCTATTACAGGGGTAATTGGTATTTTCTTGAGTTTATTATGGTTTGGCACCGAACATTCCACAACGGTAAATAATTATAACCTACTCTGGGCGTTTCCATTTTCAATTTTATGTGCTTACGGTATCGCAAAAAAACACCCAAGAATATGGGTTCGTAGATATGTAGTATTTCTATTGCTTTTACTAGTGCTCCTTACGATACACTGGATCACCGGTGTGCAGGAATTTGCGATAGGCTTATTACCTCTATTTATCGCCTTGGCAATTCGGTATGTTTATTTGATTATTTATTTAGGTAAAAGCAGGAATTAAGTTCTCTTTTGAGTAATCAAGCGAAGTCAGGGAAGTTCAGCAAATCCTACTCGTTTCTCTACTTTCGTTTTTCAACTTTATCCTTCGTCATTCGTCAATTAGGTTACTGAGTGATTTAAAATTGCTGCAAGCGGTTTTAAAATGTACCGAAGTACAGCAATCAACAATCAAAACTACTGTCCTCTATAAAATATAATGGTACTCAGTGTTTTTATAACAATACTGATATCCAGAAAAAGACGCCTGTGTTTAATATAATATAAATCATACTGCAGTTTCTCTAAGGCATCCGCATCTGTGGCGCCATAGGTAGCATTTACCTGTGCCCAGCCCGTGACACCTGGTTTTACGAGGTGACGAACTTCATAAAAAGGGATTTTTTCTGAAAGCTGTGCGACAAAGACGGGACGCTCTGGTCGAGGTCCAATAACACTCATATCGCCTTTTATCACGTTTATAAACTGTGGAATTTCATCAAAACGGGTTTTCCTTAAAAAACGACCAAATTTTGTAACCCGTACATCCTGTTTTCCGGCAAATTGAGCACCATCTTTTTCGGCATCGATTACCATGCTTCTTAATTTATAGATCCTAAAATGCTTCCCGTTTTGCCCTACCCGTATTTGAGAGTAAAACAGCGGTCCTCGGTTTGCGAAGAGATTCCCGATCATGACAATCGGGAAAATAAGCAAGCCAAATATCAATCCTAACAAGGAGAATAGCAAGTCTAAAATGCGATGAAAAAACAAATAGAGTTTGTTCTGGTTACTTCGGCTAAAGGGAAAATAGCGATAAAAATCCTTTTCCGCATGATGCACAGGCACCCGTCGTGTCAACTCTTCATACACCTGTGTGTATTCCCTAATAGGGGTTCCTTTTTCCAGCAAGGTTATTAATTCGGCATTGATCTCGACGGTAATCCCCTTTCCTTGGGGTGTGGCTACGACCACTTCAGAAATGGAGTGTTCTTCTACGATGGACGCTAGATTGTGGGCAGGAAACGCTTCAATCGCTTCTAATAATGATGGTATACTAGTGCTTTTATCAGTATTGATAAATCCTACCACACGATAATTAGGATCAGATGCATGTAACGATTTTATAATAACTTCTAAGTCTTTTGCATTCCCTAATAATAAGATACGCTTATTAAACCTGGGAGTGGCAATTAGATTAATATAGGCAAAACGCCATACAAACAACGCGAGGTTAACTGCGATATAAAAATAAACGATCTGTAAACGGTTTCCTGGAAGTTGTGGGGTATAAAACGGGGTCAACAGGTAAAACAAAACGGTGACAGAAGAGGTAAGTATAATGTTTTGCACCACTACCTCAAATTTACTTGCCTTTTGTAGATTATAAAGTTCAAAAATGCTGGCGAATACGGTAAGGTATAGCCCTAACACAATAGACCACATCCAACGGTCTGCTTTGATCTTAAAATAGTCAAAATTAAACACCTGCCCTATAACATAGAGCAAGCCGAGAACACTGGCAATATCGAGTATCCGTAAAAGAACTTTACGTTCAGAAATATCAAAATGGATATTCGATCGTTTAGACATAGGTTAGTGATTCGTTGGGCGGTAAAAGTAGGGAAATTTTAGTATTTCAATAGCGCAATCCATAGCTGTTTTAAGTTTTGCCAATCAAATTGTTCTACTTTCTGGCGTGCGCTTGTAGCTAATTGTTGAGACTGTTCAGGATTCTTTACCAGTGCTTGTAAGGCAGCTGCAAAGGCATTTGGGTTATTGGGAGCGACTAAAACACCGTCTACCCTATCTTCAATTAAAAAAGGAATCCCTCCTACATTAGTCGAAACAACAGGAAGCCCTAGCGCCATGGCTTCAATAACACTTACAGGGGTGTTATCAAAATTAGTTGTATTTATAAAAACAGCATACTCTTTAGAAAGCGAAATCCATTCGACCTTATCCAGTTTTCCTGTAAATATAACGGGTAATTTCTTCTCCGAGACTCGTTGTTTGCAGCGCTTTAAACTCCCATCTTTTTCTGGTCCTACCATACAAAGCGAAACGGTAATATCCTGTTCAAGCAAGGTCTCAACTACATCAAGTGCTAATTGTGGATTATAAATATCAGAAAAGGAACGTACCCACAACAATTTTAAAGTTGGTTTTTCTCTTACTAAAAATGGATAATTTGCTATTTCAATGGTATTGGGGATATGCGTGAGATTGGTGTATCCTTCAGTTTTAAAGGCTTCCATAAGATAGTGGGAAGGTGCTACATTTATTTTTGCTCCTTCAAAAAGTTTTTTGCAAAGTTTAGGACTTCTTTTAAGTCGCTCGGGCAAATTACCACCATGAAGGATGGGTATGTAAGGTACCTTCAGTAACCTACAAATACGTGCGATGACCACAGCATAATAAAAATTTTGGGTACTGTAGGTATCAATCAACACTGCATCGGCCCTTTTAGCATAAAGTAGGGTGATACGTATCATCTGAAGCAGTCGCAAAATTTTATTCTTTTGGGCAGAGGCGGTATAGACCACATAGCCTTCTTGCTCCAATAAAGCACTCAGGGTATCAATGTTAGTAATCGTACCACCACGGGCAGTACCCCTATTCCCTATGTAGACGAGAGTTCTCTTTTTCATAGCGTAAGTTTAAAAGACATAGACCATAGATAAAAGCGGGAGCGGCAATACGCATAGAGGAGTGCAGGATCGTCAATAACCAGAAGAGAATAAAAGGAAAAAAAAAGATATTCTTGCGGCCCCGAAACTTACTAACCAATGGCGTAATTCCTAAAATGAGCAAAGCAAATATTCCCAACAGCCCATGCTCAGCGAGCATTCGGGAAATCTCATTATGGGTTGGGATAGTTGTATCTAGTGTTTCTGCATAATATCCTTTTATCTGTCCAACACCCACGCCAAAGATAGGGGATTCGGCAAAAGCCTCCAGATCGGCATCCAATAGCCTGGCACGCCCCGTAGTCACATCTGCTTTTTCTCGACCCAGCGAATCTTTGTTGGTATACCGGTTAGTGATCAAGCCATCGGTTGTTAAGATTGCGTACGACCAAATGGCGAAAACCGCCCCTAAAATAGCGATAAATTTATAGGAGAATCTAAATTTAGCCTTAGCGCTAGCATATAAAAAATAAACAAGCGTAAAAATACCAATCATCGCAACGGCCACAAAAACACCGCCCCGTGAAAAAGTAATGATAGCACGATAGCTTATCGCAACCAGAAAAAACATCATCACAAAATGAAGTAGCTTATTTTGATACGGGATCAAAAAACGACTGTATAAAATAAACATCCCGAGCCCTAGCATGGTAGCCACTTGGTTGGGTCCATAACCACCAGAGGTGGCAGAGGTAGAGGCCGTTCCAGTGATAACAGATTGCACATCAATATTATAAAAAAATACGTAAACCGTCATAGCGATCAGCGGATACACGATATAATTGAGGTATTTTAAGAAGTCTTTAAAATATACCGTACGTTCATAACAGTAAATAGCGGCGATACCAAGGCATAAAGGACCACTCAGGTTGAATAAAATCATTTGCCTATACTTATCTCCAAAACTAAAATCCAGATATGATATATAAATACCTGGGATCAGCAACAGCAGATAAATTACGTAGATCATCGATTTCCTTTTAAACCCTTGATAGAACATTCCTAGCAGCAGGAAAAGTATGACGGCATACTTTCCACTTTCATACAATACAAAAGCCTTGGTCATCCTAAAAAAAACCTCTGCTCCCATGATATAGGATGCGGCTAAAAGCACTTGATGCTGCTTGTTAGATGACCGCAGTATACTATATAAAAAATACCCAATAGTCCCAAGAAAATAAAAAAGCATGCTGGGCCTATAGGCTGTTGCAAGCAACCCTAACCCTACATGAAATAAGGTTAAAAATAAAGGGTGCGCTACTATGGTTTTACTTCTTTCGATGGTACGGTTTTTCCAATTCTAAAATGTCATGAATTATTCTCTTATTATAATGTGCAAAGGTAAAAGTTGCAGCTGTGTCATACCCATTTTTTGCTTTTAGTTTTAATGCTACAGGAGAGGTCTCCTTGATTTCTTTAAAAACTTGCTTCAGTTTCTCAGAGATCGTGGGAGATACAATATACCCATTGTCTTTGTTTATATAATGCCCAATACTAGAAACGTTAGAAACAATAGGGATACAACCAAAATTCATTCCCTCGGCAATTACTTTTGGAAATCCTTCAGACGCCGTGCTGGGAAGCAGTAAAAAACTACTTTTTTTATAAATATCAAAAACAGCCTCCCGTTTCAAAAAACCGTGAAAATAAATAGGAACAGTACTCCTTTTCGCTTGCTTTTTATAATCTGGAAGTTTGGGTCCATCTCCTATAAAGTGGACTTCCTTTATAAAAGAAGGATCCTCCAGGCCTTCAATAGCACTTAAAATTCGTTGTACACCCTTTGCATCTTCTAAGCGGCCTACAAAACAAAATGAGTGGGGTGCAAGATACTGTTTTGATTCAATTACGGTAGTTCCCTCTTCCCGTTCTGCTGCGGTAAGACAGGGATTTTCGAAGGTGTAGCAATGTTCAGGTTGATCTGGCCAAGCGCCATTAATCGTCACCTTTCTATTTTGTTTTTTTAAGAACCAACGTTGCAGTGCATAACCAAGGGGTGCGTTTTCTTGTTTCCAGTTTCCTGCATATTTATACCACCCTTTCTTTTTACTGAAGAGTGTTAAGTACGGTATAAGATAAACACCTATTCCAGTCGGCGTTCTTACTTGAAAGACATCTACTTTTTTAAGCGTATCGGCTATAATTTTAAGACAAGCGGGCATTTGTGTAACAATAGCTATTTTATCTTTTATAGAAGCGCCCCCAGATGGTTTTAAGGGCACAAAAATGATATTATTTGCGGTATAAGGTAACGAACTGGGTGGCGGCGTCGCGGGGTGCAAAAATGCAATATGATAAATAGTTTCAAAATGTGGTGCTAAATGATTGAACTCGCTAATGGTAGGCCCCCAACCTACGATAGTTCCATTTAAATCCTGATAATGCTCGGTATGTGATATAATGGCAAGTTTCATTTCGCTAACACTTCAATATACGTTTTAATGATTATAGGCCAGGTAAACTGCTGTGACCATTTTAAAGCCCTTTTGGTATACCCCTCATAATCCTGTAAGATTTCTGAAATGGCTTGCAAAATTATTTCTTCATCGTCAAAAGGAACCAATTTACCTGAACTGTTTTCAAAAATCGCATCTTCTATCCCACAGCCCATGGCTCCTACCGCTGGGATTCCTAAGGCATTGGCTTCTAAGATAGCAATACCAAACCCTTCAACATCACCTTGTGGTGTCCCCTGGCTCAACATCACAAACAGGGTGGATTGTTTCAGCAGCTTGATTTTCTGTTTTTCTGAAACTTTTCCGTGAAAAAGGATTGAATCTGCAACTCCTAGCTCTTTTGCCAAGTGTAAAAGACGTTCTTTTTCGGTAGGGATCCCTACAATATGATAGGTTGTTTCCGGATATGTTTTTAAAATTAGGGGCAATGCCTTGATTACATTGTGTTGCCCTTTGCGTTGCGTGACATTACCCACCGTAATGAGTTGGATAGGATTTATCGGTTTTGCGGCGATCCTATCTGGGACCGCTATAGAAAAACCATTGGGTATAACTACGGTGTTTTTAAGACCCCAATCTGCCACTAACGAGTGTGTATACCCTGAAACTGCGATCACAGTGTGACAACGACGCAAACAGGACTTCGTGAGGTGTTTTGCCAACCTATGGGTCATGGCGACTTCAGATCCATGGATCACCGCCACCCTTTTCTTTGAGGAGAAGAGACTTAAAAACCCACCCATCCAGATCGAAAATTTTCCAGAAAGTAAGACCGTCTCATTCTTTTTAAGCAGTCGAAGTGCCAAAACACCCCTTTTTAGATAGGTGAACCAAATAAAACCGTACCGCTTTACCCGAACGACTTTAAACGATTGAGCTATGTCAAATTCGTGTTCTATGGCACTATCTAAAGATCGTTGATCTGCTACAACGGTAACCTTAAAGGAATGGGCAGTCAAGTGCTTTGCCAGATGATACGCATGATTCCCTATGCCCCCGGGTTGGGGCGGAAATTCTGTGGTTAGCAATAAAAGTCTTTTAGAGTCCATCAATACGTGCGCCTTCTTTTAATTTTTTACTGGCCAAAGACCAGGATTTCCAAACTTGAAACAGTACCAAAGGCAATAATAACAACGAAAATAACGAACCCAACAATAATAACGGTTTGTTTCGCTTAAATTGATACGGCACTATGGAGGGAGGTACCGTTTTAAGTAAGGCCAACAGCGCTCTTTTTCTTCCATAGTATTTTCTAAACAAATAGAGCACACTGGGTATGGGGCGCGGTGCAAACCATTTTTTAGTCCTAAAAGCATCCCAACTGCCCATTTGCCGAAGCCCGCCAACAGGTGCCTTTACATCCAAACAATACGCAAAAGGATTGCTTACACTTTTAAAACCCTCAAGATAACAGCGCAAACCAAACTCCCCGTCTCCCATACGCTGGCCTTCAAATTGTCTGTCAAAAAGCCCGACGTTGGCAAAAACAGATCTGTACAACATGGCGTTACCAGTAGCAAATTGACTCGCCATCGAAAAATAGGAACGATTTTGCGGAATGGTTTCTCCTTCTGGAAAAAATACACCGGCCGAAATAGCGCATTTAAAATAATCTAAACAGCGTATATGATTCTCTATCCAGTCTTTCGGTACCCGAACATCGTCTTCAGATAGGGCGATTAATGTTCCGTTGGCATTTTTAATGGCGGTGTTCCTGGCCAACCAAAGCGCGGGTTCTTCTTGTCGTATCAGTTTAATATTCAATGCATACCCGTCATATAATGTTTTCTGAAAGGGTTGGGATTGATCTACAACAATAATTTCAAAATTAGAATAGGTTTGTTTTTCAAAATCTAAAAGCACTTCTTTTAAATACGCATATCGGTTCAGCGTTGGTATAATGACGCTTATAAATGGCTTTGACTCTACAAGATGTGATTCAAAAGTATGCCATAGAGGGTCTTTTATAGGCAGCTTGCCATAAGATGCCCTTGCCGTATTTTTAGTTTTTAAAAATGCAGGTATTTCTATAAAGGGGTTTTTTAAGCTGAACAATCGAAGGAGCAACACATAGAAGGCCCATATAGGATGGAAGTTTTTCTGTATAAATCGATACTCATCCGCGATTGGGATCTTTTCGAAAGTTGCATACGTTGCCGTATCACCCACATAGCCTTTTACAATTGCCTGCCAAGATAGATCGTATTGTCGTGATGTGTTTGAAAGGTACGAAGTGTCTTCAGCAAGTTGTTGTAGCACCTCTTCTGGTAAGTTTGAAGGAATTGGATAAACAGTGCTACCATCTTTTCGGAAAAGCGTAAAATAATGGGTGGGCTGTAAGTATTTTAAAAATCTGAAAGGCATGCGTATTTTTAAAAGGTTGTTAGGACTCTATTATATTATCAAATTTTCGTAGTATAGTATCTGTACTATAACAGGTATCATAGAGTACTCTATACTTGTTAGTTTCATGAGGTTCTTCACTAATATGTTGCTCCAATTTATTTGCAATTGACTCCGCATTATCTGGTTTAAATGTAATATTGTACGCAGATAAAAAAGATGGAGCTATAAAAGTAAGGGCTCCAAAAGCTTGAGATACTAATACGGGTCTATTAAGGGCTAACGCTTCAATAAAAGTAAGTCCAAACGCCTCATGTAAGCTTGGCAACACCAAAATATCCACATTATTATAAAAAAACACCATTTCTTCTGCACTAAGCAACCCTAAAAATAATACGCTATGTTCTATCTCTAGATCTTTAGTCATTTGTTTTAGGTAGGAAGCGTCGGTGCCTTCGCCAGCCAACACTAATTTCAATTTTTTATCTGGCAACCTCTTTTTAAGTTGGGCAAATGCGCGCAACAAAGTTCTTTGATTTTTGTCTATTTCTAACCTTCCGCAGCAACCCACAAGGTAATCAGCTTTTGGAAGTATTATTTTTTTAGGTTCATAACAATCGATAGAGGACCAAAAGGGCAGTAAAACAATTTTTTTTTGTTTTAACCCAAATTTATTTTCAAGCTCGCTTTTAAGATAATTAGAATTTACAATGATAGTATCTGCCAAACGTAAAAAACAACTCTTAACAAAAATCTGCCGTTTTTTTGCCTTAGTTTGGGCAATTAATGTGTGTTGCCAAGCAATGCTCTTGGTGCCTTTCAAAAATTTTCCAGCCAATAATGCTGGATTTACGTAGCTAAAATTAGAAACAATAATATCGGGGGCTTCTGCTTTTATGATACTGTAAATAGTACGATACTCATTTAAAACGCCCTTTTTTTTATCACTAATGTATGTAACGCCATCTTTATGTTCACGCGATTCCTTTTTTTTGAATGAAAAAATTACCGTCTCGTATCCCCGTTTAGAAACATTTGCTGCCAATGCAACAAAATAATCTGATAGAAAACTTCTATTAACTGTGAATAGAAACAAAATTTTCATTTATATCCTTTTTTTTGATTTACATACAAAGCTCTAATAAATCGGTACCATTTATACCTATTAAACTTTTGTTTGTTTATCCTGCTGTGAGGAAAAGCATCCGATTCAGGTTTGGGAACGCCTATAAAATTGCATAAAATTTTATAATTAAAATTTTTACCGATTTCCATTACCAAGAAGTTCTCTTTCCCCTCAAAGAATTCTATTACAGCTTTATTATGAGCTTCATACTTTTTAATATAAACATTTTCATATCCCTCAGCTTTAGGAACATTGTATATTTTTTGATGTAGTGGAATACGAACCATCCCAAAATGGCGGACAACACTTTTAATCCAGGCCTGTGTATCTCTTTTGGTTAAGATAAATTTTGCATTGGGATAAAGTTCATACAGCTCTTTATAAAACAATGGCCAAGGCATGTCTTGAACTGCGTCCCATTGGGTTAGCGTCTCCTCAATATATTTTTTTAAGGCTTCAGGTTTATTAAACTTCATCAAATTCTTATCGCCACCGTAGACTTTATAATCTAAAGCTACTAATGCGCTCTCTAATGAGGTAGTCCCCGTTTTTTGAAATCCAATCCCGAATACCTTTGGCTTCTCCATCTACTTTCTAACTTTATTAATCACACCTCTCATTACTTCCTCTACAGATTTTTGCTTATTCTGTAAATAAGTATCATCGCATCTAAGTTTACAAACATTAATAATTTGTTCTTGCGTTAATGTTGCGTTCCAAGATATATTTTCATACCGCATATTCATTCCATCATAATAATCATTGAACTTGTGCAAGCCACCTTTAAGTCTATCTGAAATTTTAAGATGAACATTAGGAATACGAAATGCATCTGCGAAGATAAGACCATGCAAGGAAGAAGAGGCAATGTTCTTGCACTGTTTAATATCGTGTGCGACTTCTGAAGATTTTCGTCTGGGATGAATTAATTTTATATTGGGGCCCAAAGTCATTTTTTGCATAAAATCAACATCCTTACTGTGTGGTAGTATCCCCAACTCATATTTTTTATCGAACTCTTTTTTGTAGATAAGAGACGCTAAAATACCAGGATCTGCATACAATACATTCTCGTTTTCTTGACCACATTGCGCCGCACTCAAGGGACCGCGAATCATTTTAACATTCCAATTATTGTTTTTTCGATCGTAGCGAGATGCTATAAACCCTGCACCCAAAATATATCCAGAGTAATCTCTTAAATAGGATCCTAATATGGATCCACAAAGTGCTATCTGACTTTTCTTATAAGAATGAGTATAAATAAGCTGCGTGTTAAAAAACCGAGTTAAATCGTAATTATACATGTCTCCAAAGTTGTTTACTCGAGCGAATTGAACATATACGATCTTTGTACCCCTAAGTTTAGCCTTTATTAAACTAAAAAAGTTAATGCTGTCCATGTAACAACGCACAATAATGACGTGAACCTTTTTTAAGAAATTGATTAGTTTATTGAGCATTCTAATTAATTGGATCCTTCTTTTAAATATAAATACAACTCAAATTAAAAAATCATTGGGAAAATAGCTCTCAACGATTTTCTAGTGACAGTCTTTTGGTTGCATCAAATAAACACAAACAGCTCAACTGAGCTAGAGCAAAGATAACAAATTGGCACCTTGAAAGGTTTAATCACTTGGATGAATTAAAAAACAACTTTAAAAAGAAATCCGTAAACTTTTCTGCCCCTTTATAGTTTAAGTGTGTTTGATTACTAAAATCTTTCTTATCCTCAACGGTGCTATGGAGGTCATAATAATTAGGAAGTGTTTCTTCAAACTGATTTAAAGTTCCACCATACTTAAAAATGGGGGCAGTAAAAAATATTAGTTCCACATTTCGTTTTTCACACAGCGAAATCATACTTTTCATACTATGATTGGGTAATTTAGTTGGTGTTGATTTTTTAAAATTAACTGCTCCATTTAGTACTCCAATTGTTGGCGTATAACCAAACGTAGGCTCATATTGATGTCCACTCCCTAATGCACTCGCTAGTACATCTCTGTATCCTATCCTTGATTCAAACTTTTGAAAACGATAAAAAGGAATTCTTCTATACAGGCTATATTCAATCCCATATCGTTTAAATTCTTTATATACATAATCCTCATCGAGGTATGGTATCCATGTCTTTTCCCCTTCCCTGTCTGGGTCGTCATCAGATACAAGATTATCTACTTGTACAAAAACCCTTTTTGTATCATTATTTCTCAAAAATTCTTTCAACATAAGATACGATTCAAAACTTGAAAAGGCATTCACACCTAAGTTCAGGCCTTTTTTTCCAGTCGCAGCTTCAATTTGGATAGGATCAATATGATAATTCATACGGGAAGAACCCAGAAGGATATAATCCACATTCACACCCTCCATGTCCCGTACCCACATAACCTTATTGCGGTAAGCGCCATGGTTGTAAACATAGGTGTACGCACAATCCAGAACATACATTAAGGCTATCATTGCTCCAATAAGTAGTGTTATGTAGGTGAAAAATCGCTTCATTTAAAATTGAAAATAGATAAAATCCTGTATTTGTGAAAAACTCCCGAAGACCAGTATCATCCCGATAACCCCGCAAACCTTCACAAGCTCATATTTTTCTGAATACAAAGGAAACTCTTTGGTTCTTGAAAACCATTCAAACAACAATAAAATACTAATAAAAGGTAAAATTTCGAAGGGATAGCGCTCAATTGTCAAAATTTCCATGTCAAATTCAAACAGAAAAATCCGTTGTATATAGTGGAATGCCACCCCTATAGTGTCTGCCCTAAAGAAGATCCACCCAAAAAGCACCACCACAAAGGTACCTAGCATGGTCACCAACTCCCGCATAGAAGGGAGTACCTTATGTTCTGCTACTGTATCTGTGTATTTGCGGTTACGATTTGTTAGTAATAGGGGGATGAAAAACAGCGCATTGAGTGCACCCCAAACGATAAAGGTCCAATTGGCACCATGCCAAAATCCGCTAACAATAAAAATAATAAATACATTGCGCACCTGAAACAGTTTACTACCCCTACTCCCGCCCAAAGGGATATACACATAATCCCGAAACCAGGTAGATAGCGAGATATGCCAGCGTCGCCAGAACTCTGCGATATCACGTGAAAAATAAGGATACCTAAAGTTGGTCATCAATTTAAAATCAAATAAGCGTGCCGTCCCTATCGCAATATCACTATAGCCAGAAAAATCACCATAGATCTGGAAGGCAAAATAAAAGGCTCCAAGCAACAAAGTACCGCTACTAAGCGTGTCATAATTATTAAAAATTTCATTGGCATACTGTGCACAGTTATCGGCAATCACAATCTTTTTAAACAATCCCCAAATGATCTGTTTGACTCCTATTATGGCCTGATCGCTGTTAAATTTCCTTTTTCTAAAAAACTGCGGCAGTAAATTGGTAGCGCGTTCTATGGGACCTGCGACCAACTGTGGAAAGAAGGAG
>Ga0207891_1000906_pt1 | contig 16044 bp, 10 predicted proteins | sample LinPmetageLP50_FD_184061 | JGI IMG/M metagenome (GOLD analysis project Ga0207891, IMG submission 184061) | Marine viral communities from the Pacific Ocean - LP-50 (SPAdes) | ecosystem: Environmental > Aquatic > Marine > Oceanic | place: Pacific Ocean | collected 2011-08-27 | reverse complement strand
ACTGGCAGAGCTGGCTGTAAAACACAGTGCAACCGCCCAAAAATATGCCTTTGATGATGTTTTAACCGAACTTAGGCGTATTCTACTCCAGGAGTTAGATTACCATCGTGAAGCACAGAATTTAATTACCCTTGGAGACAATTTAAAGGATTTTAAATATTTAATTGTACCGCAACCTATTCAGGACTATTCGGCAGCTAAAGTCCTTACCATGGAATATATTGAAGGCCGAAAGATCACTTCAATATCTCCACTTAAACAAATTGAAGTAGATTATTCGCCCCTTGTAGATGAGCTGGTTAAAGCCTATTTGCAACAAGTAATCAATGATGGGTTTGTTCACGCCGATCCACACCCCGGGAATATTCAATTTACAAAAGATGATAAAATTGCCCTGATAGATCTTGGGATGGTTGCCAAGTTTAGTCCGGGAATTAAACAATATATTTTAGAACTTTTATTAGCTATTAGTAATAATAACGGAGAAGAAACCGCTCGTGTCCTATTAAGTATGAGTGAGGTTACAGAAGATGCCAACCTTAAATTCTTCAAAAAGACCATTTCTGATATTATTATGGATAGCGAGCATAGTCCGGCTAAAGACATGCAAACCGGCCGGCTTCTTATTCAATTAAATAGGCTTGCAGCCGAAAGCGGAATTCACCTCCCTGTAGAAGTAAATATTCTTGGAAAGATTCTTCTAAATATGGATCAGATAATCGCGGTCTTAGATCCAGAATTTGATCTTAGAGATGCCATTAAAAGACATTCTACCAAGATAATGCGAGATAAGATGTATGAAGAATTAAAGCCTGAAAACTTTTTCTCTTCGGTGTTGGCTTCAAAGAAATTTCTGGAATACTTACCCGATCGTTTAAATACGATCTCAAAGAATTTATCTGAAAATGAATTTAAAATTAAGATTGATGCCATAGATGAACAACGGGTTACTGATGGTTTTCAAAAAGTAGCCAACCGTATTACTCTAGGCCTAATTATAGCAGCAATGATTATAGGTGCTTCAATGCTTATGCAGGTTCCTTCAGATTTTACAATTTTTGGTTACCCGGGGCTTGCAATGATTTTCTTCTTACTCGCAGCAGTAGGAGGCATTATTCTTAGTTATATCATTATTTTTAGGGACGAAAATCTCAATAATAAAGATTAGCCTATTTGGGGAATTGTGTATTTCAGTGTATTTTTCGGTTCTAAAAATTAGAACCACATGAAAAACATCTTTACCCCTCTTTTTTTACTTGTTTTTATAACTACGGCCTGGAGCCAGAAAGTTGAAATTCCGGTAGATACTACGGTCACCACAAATCATTCGGTGACTATTAATTCAAAAAATATAAATTATACGGCCACTACGGGCATGCAGCCACTTTGGAATAATGATGGTGAACCAATTGCCAGTTTATTTTATACCTATTATAAAAGAAGCGATGTAAAAAATACCGAAAACAGGCCCTTGGTTATTTCTTTTAATGGCGGGCCGGGCTCTGCTTCTGTTTGGATGCACGTTGCCTATACAGGCCCACGGGTGTTAAAAATTGATGATGAAGGATATCCAATTCAGCCTTATGGAATTAAGGAAAATCCTCATTCTATTTTAGATGTTGCAGATATTGTTTACGTGAATCCGGTGAACACTGGCTACTCCCGCCCTATCCCAGATGAAGATGGAAAAGTAGACAGGGAAAAGTTCTTTGGCGTTCAAGCCGATATTAAATATTTAGCCGAATGGCTGAATACTTTTGTAAGCAGAAATGAACGCTGGTTATCGCCAAAATATCTTATTGGTGAAAGCTATGGAACTACCCGTGTTTCAGGTTTAGCTCTAGAATTGCAAAACAGCCAGTGGATGTACCTTAACGGAGTAATTTTAGTGTCTCCAACCGAAATTGGTATAGATCGCGATGGCCCGGTGGGTATAGCTAACAGGCTACCATATTTTGCAGCTGCAGCCTGGTACCATGATGCTTTACCCGCAGAACTTCAGAGTAAAGAATTGGAAGATTTGCTGGAAGAAGTAGAAAATTATACTATAAATGAATTAACACCGGTATTGGTAAAAGGCGGTTTTACTGAAACTGCCAAAAAAGAAGAAGCTGCCGAAAAAATGGCTTATTACTCGGGAATTTCTAAAGAAGTAATTCTTCAGAATAATCTTGATGTAGATTATCGTTTTTTCTGGAAAGAATTAAAGCGAAAAGATGGCGTAACCGTTGGTAGACTGGATTCCAGATATCTTGGAATAGACGCCAAAGAAGCCGGAGATTCTCCCGATTATAATGCTGAGCTTACTTCCTGGTTGCATTCGTTTACTCCCGCCATAAATCATTACCTGAGACAGGATCTTAATTTTGAAACAGATTTGAAATATTATATGTTTGGCCCGGTGCATCCCTGGGATCGCAGCGGTGATAATAGCGGTGAGAATTTGAGACAGGCAATGGCGCAAAATCCTAATTTGGATGTAATGATTCAATCGGGTTACTTTGATGGCGCTACTACTTATTTTAATGCCAAATACACGATGTGGCAATTAGACCCAAGCGGTAAAATGAAAGACCGACTTAGTTTTAAAGGCTATGAAAGCGGCCATATGATGTATCTGAGAGCAGAGGATCTTAAAAATGCCAATGAAGATATTCGGGAATTTATAGAAAACAGTCTTCCAAAAGAAGGCGCTCCTGCCAAGTATTAATGAATATAATGTTTGGGAAGAATTGTTCATCTAACGTCACCCTGAACTCGTTTCAGGGTTTAATATCTACTTCAACTTAGATTCTGAAATAAATTCAGAATGACGAAATTCAGATAATCCTTCCCAAACAATTTTATAAACTATTGCATTAAATATTCTTTCAGTTCAGAATAGTCTGAAATTTCGGTGGATTTTTTCTCTTTATTCATCGCTTCTTTAATGGAAGCCGGAATTTCCACTTTTTCTCCAATTACTTCCTCTACAGTTTCCAGGAATTTTACCGGATGAGCAGTTTCCAAAAATGTTCCGTAATAGTCGGGGTTTTGGGCTAAAAATTCCTGAAGCCCGAGATAACCAACTGCCCCGTGAGGGTCCATTACATAATTATACCTGTCCTTTACTTCTTTAATGGCCTTCCTGGTTTCTTCATCAGAATAACTAAAAGAAGAAAGTTGTTTTGATAGCGGTTCAAATTCATTATTGAACAATTCCAGGATTCGTACAAAATTACTGGGATTCCCAACATCCATCGCGTTAGAAATAGTCTGTACGCTAGGTTTTGGAATGTATTCTTTAGATTTCAAATAACGTGTCACTACATTATTTTCGTTATTAGAAGCTATAAAATGGTCTATGGGAAGCCCCATTTTTTTAGCTAACATTCCCGCACAAATATTTCCAAAATTTCCACTTGGTACTGAGAAAACGAGTTTCTCCTGTTTTTCAGTCAATTGTTTATAGGCGAAAAAGTAATAAAACATTTGCGGTAACCAGCGTGCTACATTTATGGAATTGGCTGAAGTTAGTTGGCGTTTTTCACTTATTTCAGAATCAGAAAAAGCTTTTTTAACCATATCCTGGCAATCGTCAAAATTTCCATTTACTTCTAATGCGGTGATATTCTGGCCAAGGGTGGTAAGTTGTTTTTCCTGGATTTCACTCACTTTCCCTTTAGGGTATAAAATTACTACATCTATTCCTTCAACACCTAAAAATCCATTAGCCACCGCGCCACCTGTATCTCCCGACGTAGCCACTAAAACTGTGATTTTCCCAAGATTTCCTTTCTTTACAAAATGCCCCAGACAACCGGCCATAAAGCCTGCACCTACATCTTTAAATGCCAGCGTTGGCCCATGAAATAATTCAAGCGTTCCTGTATTTTCTGAAATTGGAACTACCGGAAATTCAAAGTCTAAAGTTTTTTTCAGGATTTCCTGAAGTCCGTTTTTATCAATTTCTTCACCTACAAAAGGTTTTATCGCTTCAAAAGCAATATCTTCTTCGGATAGTTCTCCTAAATTCTGAAAAAAATCTTTAGATAAAGTAGGAATTTTTTCAGGAAAATAGAGTGCTTTTCCCGGTGCAAGTCCGCGAACAACTGCATTTTCAAAGGAAACTTTATGATTTTTATCGTTTAAACTAATGTATTTCATCTGTATAAATTTTATCCCCATTTAAGTTTTGGCAAGAGCTAATTATAATGCTCCTATTAGTGCTAATTTCAGGGTCCAGCATCACGCTGGTTTCATTATGATAGTATTTTTATTCCTTCGGGATTAATTTTAGATAAATGCAGGTCGAAATCTATATTTTTATCCTGGTAAAATTCCTGGAATTCGGCTTTTACTTTTTCGGCTACCGTATCACCTTTGCACATAGCAAAAACTGAAGGTCCCGACCCAGAAATTCCAAAACCAAGGGCTCCATTCGCTGCAGCCAAATTTTTAAGTTCATCGAAATAAGGAATTAAAATAGACCGCACCGGCTCAATAATTTCATCCTTTAAACTTCGGCTTAAAAGTTCATAATCCTGGGTATAAAGCGCACTTACAAGTGCTGCTAAATTCCCCCATTGGCTAATTGCTTTTTTTAATTCTACATTTTGCCTAATTACCGACCTTGAATCTCGGGTTTTTAACTCGATTAATGGATGCAATATCAACATTCTTAATTCTGGCAAACCAGGTAGGCTAATTATCTCCAAAGGTTCGTAGCTTTTCACCAGCGTAAAACCACCTAAGAGTGCAGGGGCTACATTATCGGCGTGAGCATTTCCACTGGCAAGACGTTCCCCTTCCATCGCAAATTTTATTAATTGATTTGCTGAAAAAGGTTCACCCAGCAATTTATTAATTCCGAAAACGGCGCCTGCAGCGCTAGCTGCGCTACTTCCAATTCCACTTCCGGCTTTAATATTTTTCTTTATTTCAATATCAAAACCCTGTTTTTCATTTAATTCGGCAAGCAGAGTATTTGCCGCAACCCCGGCCACGTTTTCCTCAACTTGTAAAGGTAAATCCTGGCCGGTGATTTTAGTGATTCTAAGTTTTTGTTCTGAATTTTTCGAAATAATCATCTCGTCACCAACGCCGTCTAAACAACAGCCTAACACGTCAAATCCGCAAGAAAGGTTAGCCACCGTTGCCGGTGCAAATAGTTTTATTTTATCCATCACCTATTTCTTTCCTATTCTTATTACATCGGCAAATATCCCTGAAGCGGTAACCTCGGCTCCTGCACCGGCTCCTTTTACAATTAAAGGTTGTTCAGGATAACGCTCTGTGAAGAATAACACGATGTTATCGCTACCACTCAAATTATAAAATGGATGCTGAGAATCTACCGATTGTAGTCCTACCACAGCTTTTCCGTCTTCCAGTTGCGCCACGTATTTTAATTGTTCTCCTTTTTCTTCTGCCGATCTATAGATTTCCTGAAATTTTGGTTCATCTTTTTTCAGTAATTCGAAAAAATCTTCATTATTAGTGGTTGCCAAACTTTCTTTAGATAAGAAATCTTCACTTTCAATATCTTCAAGCTCCATTTCATAACCACTTTCGCGGGCAAGGATCAAAATTTTACGTGCAACGTCTACACCACTTAAATCTATTTTAGGATCTGGTTCTGTATAACCTTCTTTCATTGCCATTTCTACAGTTTTATAGAAAGGATCTTTAGCTTTATAGGTATTGAATACAAAGTTTAGACTACCAGAAAGTACGGCCTGAATTTTAGTAACCCTGTCTCCCGAAGCAACCAGGTTTTTTAACGTATCTATAATAGGCAAACCGGCTCCCACGTTGGTTTCATATAAAAATGAAGCACCATATTCCCGGGCCAGGTTTTGTAATTCCTGGTAGTTTTCAAAACTATCTGCACAGGCAATTTTATTACAGGTTACCACCGAAACCGAATTTGCTAAATATTCTTTATACCAGGCTGAAATATCGGGACTTGCTGTATTGTCTACAAAAATGCTGTTTCGCAAATTAAATTCGTCCACTTTTTTAAAGAATTCAGCCTTATCTGCTTTTTCTCCTTTTTCAAGAGCTTCTTCCCAATTTTCAAGATCAATCCCATTTTCATCAAAAAGCATTTTTCGGGAATTAGATAAGCCGTGAACCCTAACCTTTAACCTAAGTTTTTCCAATAAGAATTTTTCCTGCTTCTTCAATTGGTTTAGTAGTTTACTCCCCACATTTCCAACACCGGTGATAAACAAGTTGAGCTCTTTAGAAGGTACTTCAAAGAATTGTTCGTGTAAGGTATTAAGCGCTTTTTTTACATCCTTTTTAGAAATAACAGCAGAAATATTCCGTTCTGAAGATCCCTGGGCGATTGCCCGAATATTAATGTTATTGTTACCAAGGGCACTAAACATTTTTCCGCTTAATCCGTGGTGACTCTTCATCCTATCTCCTACAAGTGCTACTATAGCAACATTATCTTCAATTTCTACCGGTTTTATTTTTTTATACTGAATTTCAACTTCAAAAGCTTCATCTAAAGCTTCTTTGGCGAGTTGTGCTTCATCATCTTTTACGGCGATACAGATACTATGTTCAGAAGAAGCTTGCGTAATTAAAACCACATTGATGTTTTCCTGAAAAAGCACCTCAAAAAATCTTTTGGAAAAGCCGGGAATACCCACCATTCCGCTACCTTCAATATTCAGTAGTTTTATAGAATCTATATGTGTTATCCCGGTAACCCAACGAAAATTCTTATCGGAAGATTTGGAAATAAGGGTTCCGGTTTCTTCCGGTTTAAAAGTGTTTTTTATTAAGATATTTATCTGTTTATCCAGTAAAGGCTGAAGCGTTGGCGGATAAAGGACTTTGGCACCAAAATGTGATAATTCCATCGCTTCCTGATAAGAAATATCCTTTAGCGGATATGCGTGTGGCACAATTTGCGGATTGGCCGTGTACATTCCGTTCACATCGGTATAAATAAGCACTTCTTTTACATCTAAAGCAGCACCGTAAAGCGCCGCAGTAAAATCTGAGCCACCACGGCCAAGAGTGCTGGGAACGCCCTGTTCGTTGCGTGAAACAAAACCGGGTGCGATATATAACGAAGCATCTTTTGTTTCAAAATAGTTTTCAATATTCGCATTGGTTTGCGCATAATTTACCTGAACTTTTTCATTGGTGTTTTTACACACAATTAGCTCACGAGAATCTATATATTGAGAGTTTACGCCAAGATTTTTGAAATATTCAGCAATAATTAGAGAAGATAAAACTTCCCCAAAACCAGCAACTACGTGGCGGGTTTTATTAGAAAGTTCGTTAAGTAAATAAACACCTTCATACAAAGTTTCCAGGCGATTAAGTTCGGTTTTTACTTTACTTAAAATACTGCTTTGGGCGTTTACCGGAATCAACTCACGAACGGCTTCAAGATGTCTTTTTTCATTTTTTATAAGAATATCTTTGTAAGCAAGATCTTCACGGGAAGCGAGATCTGCCATTTCCAGCAAATCGTTGGTAACACCGCCAAAAGCGGAAAAAACTACCAGGGTTTTATCTTCTTTTAAATGTTTTTGAACAGTTTTAGCTACGAGTTTTATTCGTTCTGGAGAGGCCAAAGAGGTACCTCCGAATTTTAGGACTTTCATAAGTCAAATTAGTTAAATTAGAATGATTGTGTTTTAAAAAAACAGGCGTGTACGGAAGTGCTATGTAGAATTATACCCCAAAAGGGGTAATACGAATAATCGTCATGCCAGAAATGCCCACGTTAAAAACGCTTCTTGAAGTGCCGAAATTTATGCTTTCTGTTATCTTCATTTTTGACCTTATTCTGGTGATAAAAGTATATATTTTTAAGTGTAATAAAAACAAAAATGACAATTTACGAGCAGAATTATGAATTTCATTTTATTCAATAAAAAAAATACCCGATTAATAATTTAACCGGGTATTTTTTCGTTTTATTTTAATAATTACTTAAAGATCACTTATATAACTTCCGTAGAGATCTTTAAACTGAACACCGGTGGCGAAACGATGCTTGCTTAGTTTCTTGTATTCTACCAAAGCCCAAAGCAAAAATTCTTTTAAAAAGTAAGAATCTTTCTCTGAAAATTCCGGTTGATATTTTTTGATCAATTCATTTAAAGGTGCTACAGAATCCAGTTTTTCTTTGTATTCAGCATCAGAAAGATCATCGGGTAACTCAAAACCGCTTTGTTCAAAAAACCATTCTACTAAATCGTCGTAAGGCGTGGTTTCATCAGGCTTTTGTAACTTTTCTATCTTAGGAAAATACTGCGGAAATAAAGTTTTTACTGAATCTCCAATTAGCTGAAGGGCAACACTGGCAGCTCCTTCTTCTTCCCCTTCATAAACCAGTTCTACTTTTCCCGTAATGGAAGGAACTACACCCAGAAAGTCTCCAAACCTCAACAAGGTTTTATCGTCTCCAGATTTCAACGAACGTCTTTCTGCTGTACTTAGTAGATTTTCATAAGCCGTGATACTTAGCCTGGCACTAATTCCGCTTTTCTCATCTATAAATTCACTTTCACGAGCTTCAAAACTAATTTGTTCCAAAAGATCTTTAGCGAGTTCTGGTACATGAACCAATTCGCTTTGTCTTTTATCCAGTTTTGCTTCCTGTGCGGTAATTGTTTTAGCAATCTTAATACTATCTGGATAATGTGTTAAAATTTGGGAGCCAATTCTATCTTTTAAAGGAGTTACAATACTACCACGGTTGGTATAATCTTCAGGGTTAGCGGTAAATACAAACTGAAGATCTAAGGGTAACCTTAATTTAAATCCGCGAATTTGAATATCGCCTTCCTGAAGGATATTGAACAAAGCTACCTGGATTCGCGCCTGCAAATCGGGTAACTCGTTGATTACAAAAATACTACGATTGGCCCGTGGAATCATCCCGAAGTGGATTACACGATCATCGGCATAACTCAATTTTAAATTTGCAGCTTTAATTGGGTCTACATCTCCAATAAGATCGGCCACAGTTACATCTGGTGTAGCGAGTTTTTCAAAAAATCGTTCCTCTCTATGCACCCATTTTATTGGGGTATCATCTCCTTTTTCTTTTACTAACTCTGTAGCATAACGGGAAATTGGATTTAAAGGATCATCATTAATTTCTGAACCCTGAACCACCGGCATATATTCATCAAGTAAATTCACCATTAAACGTGCGAGACGGGTTTTCGCCTGGCCTCTTAACCCAAGTAGGTTAATATTATGCCGGGACAAAATTGCTCTTTCCATTTCAGGAATCACACTGTCTTCATAACCGTGAATGCCTGGAAAAGTAGGTTCATTTTTCTTTATTTTTTCAATTAAATTTTCCCTAAGTTCTTCCTTAATCCCGCGACTTTTATATCCGGAATTCTTTAATTCTCCAAGTGTATTTATATTTTCTATTTTCATATTTATTTTTTATTTCTGATCTAAAATTCGGAATGCTTTTTCTAACTATTTACGTCAAGGTGAACTTGTTTCAGCTTCTACTACAGATTTCTAACATCTTAGATCCCGAAACAAGTTCAGGATAACGGTTTATTAAAATTCTATTACTAAACCAAAACGGGGAGTTTGACTTCTTTAATTCCCTCTAATTCTCTTTTTCCTATTGGTTTCATAATCTTCAAAAATCATTTCTCCAAGGCCTTTTAAGCCGGTGTAAAAAGCTTTCCCCTGGTTGGCATAGGTAAACTCCCTTACAAACTGCATTAAATAAGGATCTTGCGCGATCATAAATGTAGTTATAGGAATATGTAATTTCCTTGCCTGGCGGGCCATTGTATAACATTTGCCTAAAATATAAGGATCAAGACCCATACTGTTTTTATAATAAGAGCCGTCGCGTTCTCGCAGGCAACTCGGCTTTCCATCGGTTATCATAAAGATTTGACGGTTTGTGCTCCTTTTTCGTCTAAGAATATCCATAGCCAGTTTTAAACCCGCCACGGTATTGGTATGGTATGGTCCTACTTTAAGATAAGGAAGATCGGCAATAGAAACCGGCCAGGCATCATCTCCAAAAACAATAATATCCAAACTGTCTTTTGGATATCTTGTAGTAATCAATTCGGCCAAAGCCATCGCTACTTTTTTCGCAGGAGTAATACGATCTTCGCCATATAAAATCATACTATGACTAAGGTCTATCATAAGTACAGTACTCATTCTGGATTTGTAATGGGTTTCCTCCACCACCAAATCCTCTTCAGTCATATTAAAATTCCCGATACCGTGATTAATTTGGGCATTTCTTAAACTTTCGGTTACCGAAATCTTATCAGGCGAATCTCCAAATTGAAAATTCCTGAAATCACCCGTATGTTCGTCTCCCCTACCTACGTAATTGGTTCTATGACTTCCCGAGGCACTTTTCTTCAGTTTCCCGAAGATCTGGTCTAAAGCCTGTTTTCTAATAGCTCGTTCGGTTTTGGCTGTAATCGCCATACCACCACCCTCGTCTTCGGTTTCTTCTTTTATATAACCTTTCTTTTTAAGATCTTCTACAAAATCATCCAGGGTGTAATCTTCCGTGGTTAATTTGTATTCGTCGTCTAACTGTTTTAGCCAATCCAGGGCTTCATCTAAATCTCCTGAAGTATGAGTAATTAATTCTTTAAAAACTTCAAAAAGCCTGTCAAACGGTGACTTTTCAGGCTCCTCAAACTTATTAAAAACAAATCCGCTTCCCTGTCTATAATCTTTCTTCTTCATATTCTAAAATTACGGTATTTTATATAGAACTAGAAAATCTTTAGCTGCAACAGGAATTAAACTTATGTTAATCTAAAAATTACTTATATTATGTTTAGAAGGCTAATATTGTTATTCTTTTCTTAAAAACTTCAGTGTTTACGATGTAGTTAAGAGATTTGAATATAATTAAAACCACAATAAGAGATTAATGAAAAATTTGCTTTTACTCAGTTTTTGTTTTGTTCTTAGCTATAATAGTTTTTCCCAGGGTTCCCCCTATAAAACCGATGCCTGGACAGACGGTGCCTATATTGCCGGTACCGTTGGATTAAATGTATTAGGATTCACTTTTATCCAGAATAAAGATGCCCTTACTGAAGCTGAAGTTGCAGATTTAGACAAAAATGATATTTGGGGAATAGATCGTTGGGCAGCAGGAAATTATTCTGAAGAAACTGATGCTTTAAGCTATATACCCTTTTATGCAGCCCTGGCCGCTCCACTTGCTTTACTGCCCGGTGAAGCAGAACGAAATAATTTTGGACAAATAAGTGTTTTATTTGTAGAAACTATGGCTACTACGGGTGTCTTTTATACTATGACTGCCGGTTTAATAGATAAAAGCCGACCTCTTGTATATAATGAAAATCTTCCGATGGACGAACGTGCCGAGGGCGGTGCACAACGCTCGTTTATTGCAGGGCACACTGCAGTTGCTGCTGCCGGTAGTTTTTTTGCCGCCAAAATTTTTAATGATTTTCACCCTGATTCTAAGGCCGTTCCTTTTGTTTGGGGTGGAGCCACAGGAGTTTCGGTTTTAATGGGATATTTAAGAACAAAAGCCGGAAAACATTTTCTTACAGATAATATTGCAGGTGCCGTAGTGGGTGCCGTTAGTGGAATATTAATTCCTGAATTGCATAAAAAAGGGAAAGAAAATATTGATCTTTATCCTACCGCTAATTTTAATATTAACGGTACGGGAATCAACACTAAAGGGCTTGCGCTTTCTTATAAGTTCTAAGTAAACTATTGTTTAATTTTCGAGGCAAGCCTCGAAGCATTTAAAACTCGGTTATCGAGCAAACTCTATGGAGGTTTCAGAAATTATAATGCTAGTATTGTGCGGAATATTTCTAATTCCAAGTCTGGCGTCTGCCACACGATTTGACCAATGGTGGATTCGTGCTTTCGATTTCCCTCGTATTCAAATTTCAATTCTAATTAGCACGGTTATAATTATCTCTATTATTGTTTTTGATTTTTCTGAAACTATTCATTTTATAGCTATTGCTTTAATTATTCTAAGTCTTATTTATCAACTTCATAAGATTTTTCCATACACCTGGTTCGCAAAAAAAGAAGTAATGAAATTTGAGGACGGTGACCCCAGCGATAATATTTCTATTCTGGTAAGTAATGTACTCACTCCCAATACTCAGTATCACAAACTTCTTGAAATTGTACACAGGCGGCAACCCGATATTCTTCTTACCCTGGAATCTGATAAAAAGTGGGAAGAAGCCCTTAAAGAATTAGAAGAAGAGTATAAATACACCATAAAAGTGCCTATGGATAATCTCTACGGAATGCATCTTTATTCTAAACTAAAATTAGAAGAAACCGAAGTTAGATATTTAGTAAAAGATGATATTCCATCTATACACGGATTTGTACGGTTAGACGATAATACTAAAGTTAGAATTCACTGTATGCACCCAAGACCTCCAAGCCCGTCTGAAGCTGATACTTCTACCAACCGCGATGCCGAATTATTGATGTTGGGAAGGGATGTTAGAGAACAGGATGATAGCGTTTTGGTTTTTGGAGATTTAAATGATGTTGCCTGGTCCCGCACCACAAGATTATTTCAGCAAATGAGTGGTTTATTAGACCCCAGGATAGGCAGAGGCTTTTTTAATACTTTTCACGCCGGCTATCGCTTTTTTAGATGGCCGCTAGATCACGTTTTTCATAGCAATGATTTTACTTTAATAGAAATTGCGCGAGAAAAACCTATGGGATCAGATCACTTTCCTATGTATATTAACTTAAATTTTGAACGCCCAGCAGAAGAGGAACAGGAAAAACCTGAACCTGATGAAGAGGAAAAAGAATGGGCCCAGGAGAAAATTGATGATGCAGAACCCAGGGAAAACGGTGTTTAAGCCGTTTCGAAAAAATGACTTATTTCTGAAATTTCTTTAATTTTCTCACAATCTGCAGCAGAGATTGGTTTTTCTATAAAAGAACGTACTGTGCTATAATTATTAGCTTTTTCTTTGTCTTTTGCATCTATAGAAGAAGTTACCATAATAACGTGATACCTGGATTTTTGCGGATGAGCTTCTAACCGCTTTAAAAAATCCCAACCATTCATATTAGGCATATTAATGTCTAAAAGAATAAGAAAATCCTTTTTCTTGGTGTGATTTTGATCTTCTAGAATATAGTTTAAAGCATCTGCCGCCTGACTAAAGCTTATAGGGTTTTGGGCGATCTCGTGGTTGCTTATCATTTTCTTCTGAATAAATACCACAATTTGATCGTCATCTACGATAAGTACTTCAAGCATTATAAGAAATTTAGGGCCAGAGCTTAGAATTCTTCTTCAGTCTTAATGGTGATCTTTCTAATCACTTTATCAAGCTCTTCAGACGAATTTAAGATATTATCTATAATTTCCTCAATATTATCAAGGTTATTTCTCTGATTTTTCAGTAATTCTATTAAGCCCATAATTCTGGCTAATGGCGCCCGCACTACGTGAGATTGTGTCCATGCTATTTCACGAAGCCTTTCGTTACTGCGCTCTATAGCATTAATGTATTTTCTTCTTTCGGTAATATCTTGCATAGAACCAATTATACGCGAAGGCTTACCTGTAGCATCGGTTATTACATAGCTACGATCAAGAATATATTTGTATTCTCCATTTGCACATTTAAAACGGTATTCTATTCCAAGAATCTTTTGCCCGCGCTCGTATATTCCTTTGGCAGCTTCAATAACGCGTGGTTTATCTTCAGGGTGAATTCTATCCTGCCACCATTCTTTTGAGGTTTCTAATTCTTCCTGGGAATAACCAAAAATATCGTATATAGCATTGCTGTACTGGAATTCATTTTTTTTAACATCAAAATCGGTAATAAGGTCACTGGTGGCCTTAGCAACGATATCGTACCGCTCCAGGCTTTCCCTTAACTGCTGCTCCTGTACCTTAGCTTTGGTAATATCTCTGGAGTTTGCAATTAATCCTTTTACAGCAGGATCATCTCTTAAATCACTAATTATGGTTTCAAACCAACGCCACTCTCCCTTCCCATCTTTATATCTATAGGAAGGTAACTGGTAGGATTTTCTGCTGCCTAAATACTGGATTTTGCCTTCAATTTTATCACGGTCTTCCCTATGTATAAAGTCAAATACATTTCTACCTTCAATTTTTTCTGGATCTACTCCTAAAATATTCTTTACGCTGGGGCTTACATAAGCATAATGAAAATTTTGATCTATAATACTTATAAGATCGCTACCATCCTGAACCAGCGCTTTAAAACGCTCCTGGCTGTGCCTTAATTTTTCTTCGGCTTTTAGTTTTTCTGTGATATTATGCGCCTGGGTAACCCTGGCTTCGCGCCCACCAAATAGAATAGGATTGCTCTGCACATCTATATAAAGCAGGTTTTTACTTTTTGTATAATGCCTGACTTTTAAAGTAAAAAAATCATGAAAATTTTCTTCTACAGTTTCTTCAATTCTCGCTTCATCATCTGCCCATAAATCCCTTACAGACATCTGCATAAATTCTTCGCGGGTATATTCGTATAAATTTATAGCAGCCTGGTTTACACTTAAAAATTCCAGAGTATTCCTATCTAAAACCCACATTGGCAGCGGACTTGAATCGAAGAGAGTTCGGTATTTTTCTTCAGATTCATAAAGTTGATGCTGTACTTTCCTCCGTTCCATGCTGTAATGGATACTTTTAGATAAAATGGAAGCATTTATTTCGTCTTTCAGCAAATAATCTGAAACTCCCCAGGAAAGTGTTTTTACACCATAATCTTTATTGGTATAACCGGTAAGTACAACTACAGGCGTGCCGTTAGAAAATGCAAGGATATCTTTTACAAGTAATTCGGTATTATTAATATCTGGAAGTGATAAATCGAGTAAAACAGTATCAAAATCTGAAGTTTTCTGAAGAATTGTTTTAGCAATTTTAAAGTTCTCGGCGCGCTGAATTTCCAGGGCATGGTGTTCTTCAGACAGGTAATCTTCAATAAGCATAAAATCACCTGGATTATCTTCAATAACCAAGATTTTTAATTCCCCGGAATTTTTCGTCATTTAAAATAATTTTAAACCTCAGTAATTTAATAGCTAACTTCTGAAAAAATTTTCAGCTTATAAATTGAAAAGACAAGGTAACCCGGACTAAACAATAAAGAATTTAAATTACATGGGTTAGTAAATATACTAAAATTGTTTTGGGATTGTAAAATAAAAGCTACTCCCCTTACCATACGCTGATTCCACCCAAATTTCACCTCCAAAGTGGTCTACAATTTTCTTACAAATTGCTAATCCTATTCCGGTGCCTTCATATTCATCACGATGATGTAAACGCTGAAAAATCACAAATATCTTTTCTTTAAATTCTTCCTCAATTCCTATACCATTATCGCTTATTTTAAATTCCCAGTAAACATCTTTTTCTTCAGCTGAAATTTCTATAACCGGCTGCCGATCTTTAGAATGATATTTTAATGCATTTCCTATTAAATTAGAAAATAACTGTTTTAAAGGAAGCTCTTCAACTTTTAAATCTGGTAGTTTCCCTAATATAATTTCTGCATTTTGCGCCTCAATACATCTTTTTTGAAGCAGTAAAACTTCAGAAACCAAATCTTTAGTATTTACTTCAACAACCTGATACTCTCCTCTCCCAACCCTTGAATATTCAAGTAGATCTAATATTATTTGTCGCATTCTGGTAGCACCATCGTGGGCAAAATATATATATTGCTGGGCCTTCTCATCAAGTTGATCGCTGTACTTTTTCTTAAGTTGTGTAAGAAAACTGGTTACCATTCTAAGTGGCTCCTGAAGATCGTGGGAAGCGATATAAGCAAACTGCTCGAGCTCTTTATTAGAGAGTGCAAGCTCTTCCGTATGTTTTTTTAATTCACGGTTTAATAATTCTAAGGCTTCTTCTTTTTGTTTTATTTCAGTAATATTCCTGGAAATTCCCACCAATCCTTTTTTATTATCTCCAAACTTAAAGGGCACTTTAGTTAAAAGCGTGTAATCAATTTTATCATTAAAATCTCTAATAATATC
>Ga0207891_1000905_pt1 | contig 16048 bp, 11 predicted proteins | sample LinPmetageLP50_FD_184061 | JGI IMG/M metagenome (GOLD analysis project Ga0207891, IMG submission 184061) | Marine viral communities from the Pacific Ocean - LP-50 (SPAdes) | ecosystem: Environmental > Aquatic > Marine > Oceanic | place: Pacific Ocean | collected 2011-08-27 | reverse complement strand
AAGAACTACAGCGTCTTACAAGCAGTTGTATAGAGATATCGATAACAAATTTGTTTCTGGTGTTTCTTCAGGATTAGGACACTATTTAAAAATAGACGCGATATGGGTTCGTCTCATCTGGATCTTACTCACCTTTTTAACGAGCGGAATTGCTATACCTATCTACATTCTATTCTGGATTTTAGTACCTGCAGCGGTAACGACTTCAGAAAAGCTAAAAATGATGGGAGAGCCTATCAATATCTCTAACATAGAAAAAAAGTTTAAAGAAGGATATGAAACAGTTGCGGATCGTGTAAAGAACGCTGACTATGACAAATACGGGCAGAAAATAAAGAGTGGATCTTCCAGTTTCTTTAGTGGGCTTGGTAGTATCCTTCTTACGTTACTCACCATATTTGTCAAGTTATTTGGGCTACTATTAATCTTTGTTTCCCTTACTACTTTAATTAGTCTTGTAGTTGGTTTGTTTTTCTTCGGGTCTATCGATTTTTGGGGAAGTGGTGAAATGATGGATTATATTGCTGCCTACATGGACGGTTCTATGGCACCCCTTTGGCTTATTTCAACATTGATCTTTTTAGTGATTGGAATTCCATTTTTTGTACTCTTTGTACTTGGGCTAAAAATTATGATCAATAATTTAAAATCTATTGGTACTCCAGCAAAAATCATCTTAGTTGTAGTTTGGATTACTTCGATCATCGGTTTAAGCGTCGTGGGCGTAAAAATGGCTACCGAACAAGCCTATGACAATGAGATTAAGACTGAATATCCCTTAAATATCAAATCTGGTGATACCCTGCGATTAAAAATGCAGGAAGATGATTTATACCATTCTTCAGTTTACAGAAGTAATGGGTTTGAAATTCAGTATAACGAAAACGACGAAAAGATCATTTACTCAAACGACATCCGCCTCATCGTGCGCTCTACCAAAGATAGCACAGCAACCTTATCTATTGAGCGCAGCTCTGAAGGCAAAAGCTTACTCAATGCTAAAAAGCGTGCTGAAGCGATCACTTATAGGTATGATTTTACGAATAATGAGTTGTCATTGGATAGTTATTTTATAACGGCCATAGAAAATGGATATCGCGATCAAGAGGTAGAAGTGATACTTTATATGCCAGAAGGCAGTGTCCTTTTTGCAGATGAGAACACCTATTCTTTTCATAGCAACAGTTCGTACTATGAAGATATTTTAGATAATGATTTTGAAGGATATCACTTATTAATTCAGAATAAAAAAACAGAATGTCTTGATTGCCCTCCTAAAATTGAAGCGGAAGCTGAAACCCAATCGGAACTTGAAAACAGAATGGATAAAATTTTAGAAGAAAATAATTCAGAAAACTGGGAAGAGGAAGTCAAAAATGATTTTGTGGATGATGAATCGCAGATCCCAACCACAGAGTTGAATGAAGTGCAAGTCCCTACAAAACAGATACCCAAAACTCCAATAAATAAATCAACAACAGACAGTTTAACCTTTAAAAACAACACCAATGAAAACACTTAAAACACTCGTGTTGCTTTTGCTCGTAGTGAGTATGAGCAGCTGTAACTTTGATATAAACTTTGGCCAAGTAGATGGCAACGGCGAGGTTACCACCGAAAATCGAATTGACAATGAATCTTTTGACGAAGTTAAAACTTCTTCTGGAATCGATGTCTACCTAACAGAAGGAACGACTACCAAGGTGGTTGTAGAGGCAGATAGTAACCTGCAAGACATCATAACCACCTATATCGAAGACGGTAGGTTGGTAATAGGAACCAAAGAAGGTGAAAACATAGGAAAGGCGAAAGCTAAAAAAGTATATGTAACGTATATTGCTTTAGATAAAATTCAGGCATCTTCAGGATCTGATGTCACAGTAAATGACATTTTGAAATCTGAAAATCTGGAATTGGATGCAAGTAGCGGTGCCGATATTGAAGTAGAAATTTTTTCAAAAATGGTGTATGCTGAAGCAAGTAGCGGAGCCGATATAACGGTTTCGGGAAAAGCCAGTAACTTAAACGCAGATGCCTCTAGCGGTGCTGATATAGATGCAAAAGATTTACTTGTTGTAACCTGCACGGCAGAAGCCTCGAGTGGCGCTGGTGTTACCGTAAATGTAAAAGACTCTCTTGAAGCGTCTGCTTCTAGTGGTGGCGACATTAATTACTACGGTAATCCTGCTGCTGTTAATAACAAAAGCAGCCGTTCTGGAGATGTAGAAAAAATGTAAGGTTTTTTTTATCGACTTAACCGAGCATTAAAAAACCCGAAAAAATATTTTTTCGGGTTTTTATTTATTTGTTCTGAAACAGACATTTAAACTTCGGCCGTTTCTTCTGTTTCAATCATTGCTAAATAACGTTCGGCATCAAGGGCTGCCATACAACCGGTACCTGCAGCAGTAACTGCTTGGCGGTATTCTTTATCCTGTACATCACCACTCGCAAAAACACCGGGCATGTTAGTTTTTGTAGATTTACCTTTTGTAATTAAATAGCCTGTTGCATCCATTTCTAATTGATCCTTAAAAATATCGGTATTTGGCTTATGTCCAATCGCAATAAATAAACCAGTGATCGCAATTTCTTCTTTCTCTCCTGTTTCATTATTTAACATGCGAAGACCGTCCACGACCATATCACCAAGCACTTCATCTACTTCGGTATTATAACGCAAGTCTATATTTTTTGTAGAAGTCACCCGATGTTGCATCGCTTTAGATGCTTTTAAGTAGTCCTTACGAACCAACATGGTTACTTTATTGCAAATATTTGCTAAATACGTAGCTTCTTCAGCAGCAGTATCACCACCCCCTACAATTGCTACATCCTGACCTTTAAAGAAAAACCCGTCGCACACGGCACAGGCAGATACGCCGCCACCTCTTAGTTTTTGTTCACTTGGCAAACCGAGATACTTAGCCGTTGCTCCAGTTGAAATAATCACTGTTTCTGCTTCAATATGCGTGGTATTGTCCACCACTACTTTATGGATCCCTCCTACTTCATCGCTAAAATTCACTTCGGTCACCATACCGATGCGTACTTGGGTACCAAAACGCTCAGCTTGTTGTTGTAACTGAACCATCATAGTAGGACCATCAATCCCGTCTGGATAGCCGGGAAAATTATCTACTTCGGTTGTCGTAGTTAGTTGTCCGCCTGGTTCCATTCCAGTGTACATAACAGGCTTTAGGTCTGCACGTGCGGCATAGATAGCTGCTGTATATCCCGCAGGACCACTACCAATAATTAAGCATTTTATTCTTTCTATTGTATCTGACATATCAAAAAATATTCATTTCGTTTATAGAATGCAAAAATAAGAACTTTGCAGAGAACCCTCCGTTAAAAGTTATTAAGATTTATGATCCACACATTTAGGGAAGTTATGATTAATGCTAGTCCATTTCTTCATTTTCGGAAGCTTTCTCAAAATAGGAACTATCGGTGGATCCTATATTGACACTTTTAAAATTCAAAAAATCGCCCCAATTTTCGTTATAACTTCTTCATGATTTCTTCTAAAATAAAAGTGAATTTAGAATTCTACTGCTTTTTAAGAAACCACAAAAATTGTTTTAAAAATTTATAGATTAGCTTCTTTTTTTGTTAATATATCAGTACATTATTAAAGTATTAATTAAATCTTAAATACTACATTAGTAGCTACTTTTTAAGTATATTATTAATCTACCAATTTATTATATGATAAAACAATTGACGAAGTCACAAGACCTTCTTGAAAGAAGAAAAAAAATTGTGGCAAACGGTGTAGGTGTGTTTAATACCGCCACTGTGAGTAGCGCAAAAGGCGCCATAATAACCGATGAAGATGGTCGTGAACTTATCGACTTTGCGGGTGGAATAGGAGTAGTTAATGCAGGTCATTGCCCAGAACCTGTTGTTGCAGCCATACGGGAACAAGCAGGAAAATACTTGCATACCAGTTTCAATGTAGTTACCTACGAACCTTATATTCAATTATGTGAGGAATTGGCAGAAATTCTACCACACGGAGCCCATACTAAAGTGATGCTGGTTAGCACAGGCGCTGAAGCGGTAGAAAACGCCATAAAAATTGCGAGACAGGCTACAAAACGTCCTGCTATTATTAGTTTTTCGGATGCCTATCACGGGCGTACCATGATGGCAATGACTTTAACCAGTAAATTAACATATAAACCAAACTGTGGCCCTTTCGCTCCTGAAGTATATAGACTTCAATTCCCCAATGTGTATCGCTATAAAGGACAGCAAGATGAAGCTTCCTATGTTGAAGATCAATTAAGACTATTAGAGGAAAGTATGCTAAACCTTGTCGACCCTAAAAGTGTGGCAGCCATTATAATTGAGCCTATTCAAGGAGAAGGTGGTTTTAACCCAGTTCCAAAAAAATATTTGCAAGGTCTCCGTGAATTTTGTGATTCCCATGGGATCATGTTAATTATGGACGAAGTGCAAAGTGGTTTCTGCAGAACAGGACATTGGGCCAGTTGGCAACATTATGGTATTACCCCAGATATAAGTACCTATGCTAAGTCTATGGGCTCTGGACTTCCAATTGCCGCAGTTGTTGGAAAAGCCGAAATTATGGATGCAGCTGCCCCAGGTTCCATTGGAGGCACATACATTGGTAGCCCAATTTGCTGTGCCGCATCTCTAGCGACTATTAAATACATGAAGGAAATAAATTTAAACGAGAAAGCTGTAGCCGTTGGAAAAACGATTATGGATCGTTTAAATAAGTTAAAAACCGAATGTTTCGAAATTGGTGATGTTCGTGGTGTTGGTGCGATGATTGGATTTGAGTTTGTAAAGAATAGCGACCCAAGACAACCAGACGGAAATCTGTGTCATACCATTGTGGCCAATTGTGCCGAACGCGGACTAATAATAATAAGTGCTGGGACGTATAAAAATGTGATTCGCATTTTATCTCCCTTAGTAATAACGAGTGAGCAACTTAATAAAGGCCTCGACATTCTTGAAGAGGAAATTAAAAAAGCAACAAAAAACAATATATGAAGCCATTTACAATTGCAGGAATTCAAATGAAGGTCTCTGCCACCCATTCTAATTTACCAATGATGAAAATCAAGTTGGATATATGTATGAATTTATATCCATCGGTACATATGGTCTTATTTAGTGAGCTCTGTGCTTATGGGCCGCTAACGCATTATGCAACCGAATTTCCTTGTGAGTTTGAAAGCGAGATGCAGAAAATGGCAAAAAAATATGGGATTTGGATATTACCAGGTTCTATTTTTGAAAAGGAAGGCGATAAAATTTACAATACGGCAACAGTCATCAACCCACAGGGCGAAATTGTGACCCGGTACCGTAAAATGTTTCCTTTTTACCCTTTTGAAGTAGGTATCACCCCAGGCGATAGCTTTTGTACGTTCGACGTACCAGATGTAGGAAAGTTTGGTGTATCAATATGCTATGATATGTGGTTTCCGGAAACCGTTAGAACACTTGCCGTAATGGGAGCCGAAGTTATTTTACACCCTACTATGACCGGTACTATGGACCGGGAGATTGAACATTCTATTGCCCAAACCAATGCGGCTGTAAACCAATGTTTTTTCTTTGACATCAATGGTTTAGACACAGGAGGTATTGGACGTTCCACCATTTGCGGTCCAGATGGCAGAATTATGTATCAGGCAGGCGCTACAGAGGAAATCATGCCCGTCGAGATAGACATGGAACGCGTAAAGCGTAGCCGAGAATTGGGTGTTATGAGATTAGGCCAACCGCTCAAGAGTTTTCGTGACCATTTAGGATATTTTGGTATTTATCAACAAGGGGCACAGCATCAATATTTAGAAGATTTAGGCCCGCTTATTAAACCAACCAAAATGGACAAACTGGCGCAACTCAAAAAAATGGAAAGCGAAATAGAAATACCAACGGCCGCCATAGGATACAAAGGTGATGGCTTAGGATAAACAACTAAAACAAAAACATGGGAACAGTAGGTTCAAAACATAAAACTAAAAAAATAAAGAATTACGTAAACTGGTTTGAAATACCCGTACTTAATTTAAAAAGAGCAATGGCTTTTTACAATCATATGTATGACATAAAGATGGAGACGACTGAGCTTAACGAGTACGCCATGGCATTCTTTCCTACGGACAATGGAATAGGCGGTGCCTTAGTGATGGGACCAGGCTCAGTTCCTAGTGAGACCGGTTCTCTTATTTACTTAAATGGAGGTGAAGATCTTCAGGTAATGCTTAGTAAAGTGGGAAGTGCCGGAGGTCGTGTTGTTTTGGAGAAAACTAAAATAGATGATGACAGCGGTTTCTTCGCGCTCTTTATTGATACCGAAGGAAATAAACTTGCACTTCATTCAAAAAAATAAACCATGCCAACCAAAAAAAAACATATAACATCACCCTACTACAGCATTGGTCAATTACGCCTTTCCAAATGGAATGTTCTCAAACTGGAATGTACCGAACTTTCACAAATTAAAAGGGGTTCTACAGCTGAAAAGAACCAGGTTGAAGAAGTAAAAACAATTCTAAATCACCTTAAAGGCATAGAATGTTACTTTGTTTTTCCTGGGAAAGTAAAAATTGAAAAATTACTCCATAGTTTAGATCGTGCTGAATACACGTCCCTTACACATCAAGTAGCCGAAATTACACGCCAACTCGTAAGTGATGATTATCTGCTTAACAATAATTCCAAAACTCCTGATGAGCCAGAACAGGCGAGGCCTGAAGAGCTTCGAGAATTATCCTCTGGCCAGAAAAAAAATTATTTTGAAGTACTTTTTGTAGAAAATCTCACAACAACCGAAGAGAATTCGCTGCACGAAAAACTAAGCGAACTCCGGGAACCCAACGAGCGGTTTACGTACGATTTTATTGTACAGCATTCCTTTCAGGATGCAATGATTGCTTTGATGTTTAACCCCAATATTCAAGCGGTTGTTATTAGATACGCTCCTCCGTATGTTTCTAAAAGTATTTCTGAACTCATTACGCCCTATATCCAGCATGTTTTAAATATAGATTTGAAATCCAAGTCAGAATCTGAACTGGGTCCATTGTTAGGAGAATATGTAAAAGAATTTAGGCCGGAATTGGATACCTATTATGTTACCGATACTTCTTTAACCGATTTGAAGAATAGTACCTTACAACAGTTTAGCCGTATTTATTACCGAAGAGAGGATTTACAGGAATTACATTTAGGTATTATCAGAGGGATTCGTGAGCGTTTTGACACGCCCTTTTTCACCGCATTAAAGGAGTATAGTCAAAAACCCACAGGAATTTTTCACGCCATGCCTATTTCGCGTGGGAATTCGGTTTTTAAATCACGATGGATCAAGGATTTCGGTGAGTTTTATGGGAGAAATATGTTCCTTGCTGAAACCTCTGCCACTACGGGTGGTTTAGATTCATTGTTACAACCTACAGGTCCATTAAAAAAAGCGCAAGAAATGGCGGCGGATACCTATGGAGCACAACGCACTTTTTTTGTGACCAACGGAACTTCCACGGCAAACAAAATAGTGTTACAGGCGATTATAGAACCAGGTGATTTAGTGCTGATAGATCGTGATTGCCATAAAAGTCACCATTACGGAATGGTACTCGCAGGTGCCTATCCCGTTTATCTGGACTCGTACCCCATTGAGAAATATTCCATGTACGGCGCCGTACCTTTAAAAAGTATCAAAGAGAAAATGCTTCAGTTAAAAGAAGCTGGTCGTTTGGACAAAGTAAAAATGCTATTGTTGACCAATTGTACCTTTGATGGCTTGGTATATAATGTGGAAAAAGTAATGGAACAGATCCTCGCTATTAAACCCGATATGATTTTTCTTTGGGATGAAGCATGGTTTGCTTTTGCAGGCTTTACCTACATATACAAGCAGCGTACAGGAATGTTTACCGCAAAGAAGCTTTTCAAAAAATACCGAAGTGAGGCCTATAAAAAAGAATATAAGGCACATATAAAAAATCTTTCAGAAGGCGAAATACCTTCCCTACCCGATCCAGACAAAGTGTGCATTCGGGTATATTCCACACAGAGTACCCACAAGACACTGAGTAGTTTCCGTCAAGGTTCTATGATACACATTTGGGATGAGGATTTCAGAAAAAAATCTGAAAACACCTTTTTGGAAGCGTATATGACTCACACGTCTACTTCACCCAACTATCAAATGCTGGCGTCGCTTGATGTAGGTAGGAGACAAGTAGAGTTTGAAGGCTATGAAATGGTCGAGAAAAGCATTGAACTTGCGATGGTACTGCGTGCTAAAGTAAATAACAATCCGCAACTCAATAAATATTTTGATGTGCTGACGGTAAAGAATTTTATACCAGACGAATATCGCGAAAGTGGCTTGGGTGAATATTACGATACAGAAACTGGCTGGAACCGTATGGAAACAGCTTGGGAAAAAGATGAGTTTATGCTTGATCCCACTAAGATTACCCTTTTTATAGGAAGAACGGGGGTGGATGGTGATACCTTCAAGAATAAATATTTGATGGACCAATTCAATATTCAGATTAATAAAACCTCGAGAAATACGGTACTCTTTATGACGAATATTGGTACCACCAGAGGAAGTGTCGCCTATCTAACCAACGCGCTATTAAAAATATCTGAGCAATTAGACGAAGAGTTCCGATCACTGAATAGTCGCGAGACTGAAATCAATGAAGAAAAAATCAACTCGTTAATACATGAGGTGCCGCCACTACCAGATTTCAGTCATTTCCATTCCTCGTTTCGTGCGGTTCCCAATGTTCCGGGAGGAAATATTAGAGAAGCCTATTTTATGGCGTACAATGAAGACAACTACGAATATATTTCGTTAAAAGATTGCACTCAGGCGATGGAAAACGACCGTGAGTTGGTCGCTTCTTCTTTTGTAATACCGTATCCGCCTGGTTTTCCAGTTTTGGTTCCTGGCCAAGTGGTAAGTCATGAAATTATCAATTTTATGCTAGCCTTAGACGTATCGGAAATTCATGGGTACCGTGCAGATCTAGGTTTGCGTATTTTCCGTGAAAGTGTCTTAAATAGGCAAAAAACCGCAACAGCAATGGGTGCCATGAGTATGGGTGCTTCAAAAAAAATTAAAAATAAATAGTAATTTAAATTTCAGAAACTATGAGTACTAATAAAAATACCTTAACCTTAAATGGAATGCACGATATACGTCGCTTTTTCCATAAAAATGAAGAGCCTATCTATTTTATAAGCGCGACAAATTTCAATTTATTGGGCGCCGATGAGTGGATAAAAGGGTTTCGGTTTATAAATTATATAGACTCTTTTGATGGCCAACATCCAAACGTATTCTCTCCCAAAGAAGAAATTCCCCACGACGACTTTGAGGGTATTGAAGATATTAACAATTACTTATTACAACACCCAGAAGTGCAAGAGTACATCAATTCTAGAAAAAAGGGTAAAAAGGCAGGAAAAGTAATGTTCCTGATGTTTAATGAAAAAACCGAGAAACTTGCCAAAAAACTGGGACTCGAAATTATGTTCCCTAGCGCGAAAATGCGAACGTTTATGGATAATAAGGTAAACACCAACCGCATTGCCGAAAAAGCGGGTGTGGCTTGTGTACCTTATGTACTGTCGCAAGTAAAAGACTACAAACACCTGCAACAAGTTTCAAAAAAACTGGGTGATGATCTTGTGATACAGACGCCGTTTGGCGATTCTGGACATACCACATTCTTTATTTCAAATGAAGCCGAATTCAAAAAGCATGAAGATGAAATCACTTCAGAAAAAGAAGTAAAAGTTATGAAACGTATTAATTGTCGCGGTTCGGCTATTGAGGCCTGCGTTACCCGACATGGAACCATTGTGGCTCCTTTAATGACAGAGTTGGTGGGCTTTAAAGAAATGACGCCTTACAAAGGGGGTTGGTGCGGTAATGAAATTTATCCAGACTCTTTTACTCCAAAACTCCGCAAAATAGCGAGGGAAAATACAAGGCTTTTTGGAAATCAATTGCGCGAAGAAGGCTACAAAGGCTATTTTGAACTGGATTTTTTAATTGATCAAGATAATGGTGAAATCTATTTAGGCGAATTAAACCCACGGGTTACAGGTGCCAGTTCGATAACAAATCATGCGGTATTTGCGCTGGCAGATGCGCCCTTATATTTATTCCATATACTGGAGTGGATGAACGTAGATTACAAATTGAGCATCAAAGCATTAAATGAACGTTGGTCAAAACAAATCAACACAGACAGTTGGAGCCAGCTAATCGTTAAGCATACTAAAAAGACGATTGAATCGGTTACCGAAGCCCCACAATCTGGTATTTGGAGAATGTACGATACAGGCCATATCCAATTTAACCGTATGGATTCGCACCGTCGTGCCGTAGAAAGTGAAAACGAAGCCTTTTTTATGCGGATTACAAACAAAGGGGATTATCTCTATGAAGGGGCCGATATGGGCATTTTGGTAGCGAGAGGGCGTATGATGACCGATGAATTTAATTTGACCGAACGTGCCAAAACATGGATCAATGCCATTCGCGGTAAATATACTTCGCATGTGTTGGAGGACAAAACCGAAATGCCAGAAATTATTGGAACATTGACAAAATAAACAAAAATAGCATGTACCAGATTAAACCTCACAGGTGATATCACCTGTGAGGTTTTGATTATCGAAACACTGAAATTAACTTAAAATAGATTCCCACCTTGGTGGGAAATATTATGGAATTCAAAAGCATTAACCCTTACAACAATAAAGAAATTGCAAGCTATACTTCCCAAACCGATGCGGAAGTGGAAACACTATTGCAAAAATCACAGACAGCTTTTGAAAAATGGCGAAAAGTACCCCTAAAAGAACGCGCCAGATTAATGCAAAATGCAGCAAAAATATTACGTGACAACGCGGCTGTATACGCAAAGACTATCACATTAGAAATGGGTAAACCCATCAAAGAATCTGTAGGCGAGGTAAACAAGTGCGCCTGGGTCTGTGACTATTATGCCGAAAATGCTGCCGAATTTTTAAAAGATGAAATCATCAAAACCGATGCCTCCCAAAGTTTTGTAACGCACGATCCAATGGGTGCCATCTTGGCCATCATGCCATGGAATTTTCCGTTCTGGCAGGTATTCCGATTTGCCGCACCTACCTTGATGGCTGGCAACGTAGGCTTGCTGAAACACGCGCCCAATGTATTTGGGAGTGCGAAGCATATTGAGGATATCTTTACTAAAGCAGGTTTTCCTAAAGAAGTTTTTCAGAATTTGATAGTGCATCACGATACCACCGAAGCGATTATTGCTCACGATACAGTAAAAGCGGTGACTCTTACAGGAAGTGAGCGTGCAGGTGCTGCGGTTGCTGAACTCTCAGGGAAATATATTAAAAAATCGTTACTGGAATTAGGCGGAAACAACGCCTTTATCGTTTGGGAGGATGCCGATATAGATGCAGCTGTTAAAACCGCACTCGTTGCCCGAATGCTCAATTGTGGTCAAAGCTGTATCGCTGCAAAACGCTTTATCCTTTTAGAAGGTATTTACGAAGAATTTGTAAATAAGTTCACGGCCGAAGTACAAAAATTGAAATCGGGCGATCCTCTTGAAGAAACGACACAAGTGGGGCCGTTGGCACGTAAAGATTTGGCAGATCAACTACAATCGCAAGTACAGCGCTCTATAGAAAAAGGAGCCACTTTATTATTAGGCGGAAACCAGGACGGTGCGTATCATGAGCCAACTGTATTAGGCAATGTAGAACCCGGCATGTCTGCTTTTGATGAAGAGACTTTTGGGCCTTTGGCAGCGATGATCAAAGTAAAAACCATTGAAGAAGGGTTCGATCTTTCGGAACAATCCAAATATGGTTTGGGTGTAACGGTTTGTACAAAAAATATTGAAAAAGCCCTCTCCTATTCATATAGGGTTAGCGACGGGGCTTATTTTATTAACGAATTGGTAAAGAGCGACCCAAGACTTCCCTTTGGTGGTACTAAAAAGTCTGGGTATGGCCGCGAATTGGCAAAGGATGGAATGATGGAATTTATGAACCGGAAAACGGTGTATGTAAAATAAGAGCTTCTAAGCTAAGAAATTTCAAGAAATAGAACGTAACATTAAAGGAAATCAAAACCAGTGCTACTGGTTAAACAAAAGATAAAAATATGCTACAATTGAATTTTGATTCAATTTCAGAAGAAAAGCCAGGTGAAAAATGGCGAAAATTATTTCAGAAACATTGGCCTGCTTATAAGGCTTGGTTTCAATCAAAAGGAGCAGTCAATAATCCAGATTTAGCAACCGCACAGGCTCAATTAGAAAAATACATGCCTAAATTTATGCCCACGTACAAAAAATTATGTGCGTTATCGGGAAATGATCCTGTCGCAGCACGTTTTTTGACGGGTTTTCAACCGCCTGCTTATATTACAGGTTGCTCCCAAGCAGTTTATAAAGCCAAACCACAATTGGTGCGTAACTATGACTATCACCCAAACCTTTGCGAAGGAACCTTATTAAACAGTGCCTGGAACGGCAAACATGTTATAGCTATAGGGGATTGCCTATGGGGTGTGGTAGATGGTATGAATACTGATGGATTGGTCGCTTCCCTAACATTTGGTGGCCGTAAGGTGGTAGGAAAAGGTTTTGGTATTCCCTTTATTTTACGGTATGTACTTGAATTTTGTCGCGACGTAGACGAAGCTGTCGAAGTGCTGCAGCGCATTCCTACCCACATGGCTTATAATGTGATGGTATTGGACAAAACTGGCGCTCATGCTATGTTACAACTTGCACCAGACCACAAACCTATTGTTACCAAACAAAAAATATCTACTAACCATCAAGGGGAAATCGACTGGCCAGAACATGCCCGTTTTTCAAAAACAGTTGAACGGGAACAATTTCTTATCGATTTATTGAAAGAAGACACGATAACCGATGCGAATATTGCCCAGGCTTTTTTGAAAACACCCCTTTTTAACAGACAATATAATGATGGTTTCGGTACGATTTATACTTCTGTATATCGTCCTGCTGAAGGATATATGGAATTACGCTGGCAAGATGAAACCTTAAAGCAATCTTTTGCAGATTTTAAAGAAGGTGAGAATTTAATTTCTTATTCAGAAAAAACACCAGCAAAACCTATGAGAGAAGTTGCGTTGCCAACTTCGGAACACATCCAGCAATACGAAGGAGGTGCTTACGATTGGGAAGCTTATGGAAAGGCTTGGCAAACAGACGAACCTTCACAGTTAGCAGAATTGGTCGCAGAATCTATTGGTCAAGCAATGGGCCTATCCAATAGTCCTGTTTTGGATAAAATTAAAGAAGAATTAAATTCAGAAACTAAAAAACGCGGACAGATACCTTGGGAAATGTTAGCGGATATTTGGGCTACGATTGGTATGGGTAAAAAGTAGGGTTAGAGTAATATTTAAAGGAGAGAATTTTTTGATTGTCTTTTTTCTTTAGCCCTTTTATAGGTAACGGCTTTTCTTGTTTTGCTGTCATTAGTCGTGAGAAAAGGATCTATACAATCCAATAAACCCTCAATGCTATTGGAAGGAACGTGCAGCGTCTTCTCATTATTTAATTGATTAACCGAACGCAAAATTCCGTTTAAATAAGCCATTTAGTCCCAAAACTTATGCACCTTTTACTAGTACAGTTATGTTCAGATAACTTGTTACCTCTCAGTTTTTAATGATTTATTATCTGTAACCATGAGTACTATTGAATCGCTGTTCAATCCATTATAAATACGGTGTATCTTTTTTTTAATTATCTTAGAGTACTAAAATTTATATTATAAAATCAAAACTATCTTATATTGTAGTTTCAGACCTTCATCTAGGTGAAGCAAATAGTTTGTTTACGCCGCAAAATGGAAACAGTTTTAAGATAATTGAAGCTTTTAGCAAGGCTCTGGCACACCTGATTAGTCAATTTGAGCAGGATGCTTTGCCTAAATTGGTACTTAATGGAGATATCTTAGGTTTGTCTTTTAGTGACTATGCCCATAGCCTTAAAATTTTTGAAGCATTTATCGAGGCGTGTACTTTAAACAACATTGTATGCAATACGATTATTTATATTCCTGGGAATCATGACCACCATTTATGGAATTTGGCCAAAGAGGCTCATTTTTTAAAAGGTTTACAGAATAATAGCTCAAATCAAATTGAAGCACTTCACAGTGTGACCCCACCAACATTTACCGAGGGTTTTAGTAGTAATTTTCTCGATGCTTTTGCGAAAAGGATAGGGAACGATTCGCTTACCTTCAAAATTTTCTATCCCAATTTTATGGTGCCTCCACCAAAGGAAGATGCTCCATACCTATTATTCCATCATGGCCATTTTTCTGAAAAAACGTATCACTTTGTATCAATAGCACTACAAACAATTTATCCTGAACTCTCTACTCCTAACAAATTAGAAGAATTGGAATCACAAAATGGTCCCTTCATTGATTTTGCCTTTAGTGAACTTGGCCGAAGTGGGACGGCCGGGCATTATTTTGAACAACTAATGAGTACGTTAAGCAATAAAGAATTACTCGAAAAACACATTGATGAAATGGCAGAGAATATTGCCAAAAATGTTGATTTCCCGTATCTACCTTCAGATTGGTTAGAAAAACAGTTGGCAAAGACACTTTTAAAAAAGATTGGAGAAAAAGTACGTGGCGAGCGTTACAAGGGAAGTGTAACTTGTAGCGATGAAACCATACAAGGACTTTTACATTATTTAAAAACTTATTGCTCAGAAACATTAAATGCGAACGGTTGGTCTGGCGAAGACGTAACGCTTATTTGGGGCCACACGCACAAACCATTTCAAAAACAAACCTCAACAGACCACTTTCCAAAACTTAGGCTATACAATTCAGGAGGATGGGTATTACCAAGAGCCGTAACGCCCGTAATAGGTGCTTCGGTTCTCTTTGTAAGTGATTCAAATGAAACGCAGTCTCTACGTATCTATAACGATGCTGAAAACGGAGGCACAATGCATTTTAAGGTTGTACAAGAAGAGGGCTTTGAGACAACGGCGTTCAGCAAAAAAATCAATGAAGGCATAAGAGTTGAAACCGGAGAGTTACGCAACGTATGGCAGGTTTTAAAATCAAATATATTATCTGAAATCAAAGAAAGACGCAATGAACATCAATAAGACAGAAGTTGTAATCATCGGTTCTGGATTTGGAGCTTCCGTAGCAGCCCTGCGTTTTGCTGAAGCAGGTAAAAAAGTGACGATTATGGAACGCGGTGGTTGGATCACCCGTGAAACCTTTGAGGCAGATGACGATATGCTCTGGCAACCCAAAAAGGGACGCTATGGGATGAATGATTTTAAAAAACGAGGAAAAAATATAATTCCATGGTTAGGTGCAGGAGTTGGTGGCGGTTCTCACGTATATGCTGCTACATTGAAGCGCAGGGATTTTTTTGATGACTTTCCCGGAGAAATCTCAGTTAATGAAATGACACCTTATTATGAAAGGGCTGAAAAAATGATGCAGGCTGTTAAGTATCCAGATTATCCTCCCTACAACAACTTGCCGTCTTATTGTATATTTAGGGCAGCTGAAAAAGAACTGTCTAAAGAACGCCCGGACATTGTTGAGAAGCAAGGTGATATTTTGCTGGGTATTTCGTATGCACCCAAAAATGGCAAACCCGGAACAAAATTCGTAAACCCATACGGTGCAGAACAACAATACTCAGATCCTAAAGAACAAAAGATTTTGGGTGGTGAGATAGCGGTTAAAAACACCCTCGATAAAAATTATTTATTTGAAGCGCAAAAAAAAGGGGCACAAATTATTCCTTTTAGAGAAGTAACCACAATAGAACCTTTGGAAGAAGGCGGTTACGAGATTTACTGGGAAAATCCAAAAGAAGATAGTAAAGAATCGGGTATGATACTTTGTGATATTTTAATTTGCGGTGCCGGTGCCATTGGAAGTACTCAATTGTTACTTCAGAATAAAATAATCCATAAAA